>ERZ791734.634-NODE-634-length-43696-cov-9.016430_pt1 | contig 43696 bp, 37 predicted proteins | sample MGYA00509953_ERZ791734 | MGnify/ENA primary metagenome ERZ791734 (study PRJEB30046, sample SAMN00792038) | human gut metagenome | study: EMG produced TPA metagenomics assembly of the A metagenome-wide association study of gut microbiota in type 2...
CGAATGCACGAGCAGAACCACCGTAGGTTTTTGCCAGAACGGTAGTGATTGCAGCGGTCAGCGTTGTTTTACCATGGTCAACGTGGCCGATAGTACCGACGTTAACGTGCGGTTTTGTACGTTCAAACTTTTCTTTAGACATCGATTGTCCCTCTAAGACACGGATAAATCGGTGATATCACCACATCAACCAAGCGAAATGCCTGAATTGTTGAATACAGTAAAATTGAAACAGAGAGAAACGGGAAGGAGAAGTGAAGTGGTGCTGATACCCAGAGTCGAACTGGGGACCTCACCCTTACCAAGGGTGCGCTCTACCAACTGAGCCATATCAGCACGTATTGGAGCGGGCAGCGGGAATCGAACCCGCATCATCAGCTTGGAAGGCTGAGGTAATAGCCATTATACGATGCCCGCATCCTGAAACTCGGCTACCCAGTTCTTTCTGTAACAAAAAAAGAGATTTCTCTCTTTTTCAGTTCGAGCTGATTCAGCTTTTAAACCAGCTCCGGCGGCATTTACGCTGCCAGAAAGTGGTGGTGGGGGAAGGATTCGAACCTTCGAAGTCTGTGACGGCAGATTTACAGTCTGCTCCCTTTGGCCGCTCGGGAACCCCACCGGACTTGATGGTGCCGACTACCGGAATCGAACTGGTGACCTACTGATTACAAGTCAGTTGCTCTACCTACTGAGCTAAGTCGGCATCAAGTAGCGCGCATTCTATGGATACCTGCGCGGTCATGCAACTAAAAATTTGCATAAAACGTTCTTTCGCTCACATTTTATGCGAACAGCGCATTGAGCGCTGTAAAAGTAGTCATTCACGGTCAAATATTCAACATATCAGTGTGATTTGCACCGTATACACCGTAGCGTGACGGCTTCCGCGTTACGCAGCGCTTTCCATCTTTTTTCTTATTATTCCTGTCATCTGGTGTTAACCTCCTGCCCATTGTCCAAAATTAACTGTGTGATGAGCCACGATCCGGCAGTTGTGATGCTGGCTCACTGAAGCATGCTTATGAGCAAAAAAGAGCAAACGTTAATGACGCCTTACCTTCACTTTAACCGCAGTCAGTGGGCTGCCCTGCGTGATTCCGTCCCTATGACGCTGACGGAAGGTGAAATCGCACGGTTAAAAGGGATAAACGAAGATCTGTCCCTGGAAGAGGTGGCAGAAATTTATCTCCCCCTCTCTCGCTTGCTTAACTTCTATATCAGCTCCAACCTGCGTCGTCAGGCGGTGCTGGAGCAGTTCCTTGGAACCAACGGTCAACGCATTCCTTATATCATCAGTATTGCCGGCAGCGTGGCCGTGGGTAAAAGCACCACCGCACGTGTCCTGCAGGCGCTGTTGAGCCGCTGGCCCGAGCACCGCAGCGTAGAGTTGATCACCACCGACGGTTTCCTGCATCCGAACGAAGTATTAAAAGAACGCGGGCTGATGAAGAAGAAAGGCTTCCCGCTCTCTTATGATATGCACCGCCTGGTGAAATTTGTCTCCGATCTGAAATCTGGCGTGCCTCACGTGACGGCGCCAGTCTATTCACACCTGATCTACGATCGCATCCCGGGTGGGGATAAAACTGTGGTCCAGCCGGATATCCTGATTCTGGAAGGTCTGAACGTGCTGCAAAGTGGCATGGATTATCCTCACGATCCGCATCATGTCTTTGTCTCTGATTTCGTCGATTTCTCTATTTATGTCGATGCGCCGGAAGACCTTCTGCAAAACTGGTACATCAACCGCTTCCTGAAGTTCCGTGAAGGGGCGTTCACTGACCCGGACTCCTATTTCCACCACTATGCTCAGCTATCTGAAGAAGAAGCGATCAATGTGGCCACGGGGCTGTGGAAAGAGATCAACTACGTGAACCTCAAAGAGAACATCCTGCCCACACGCGAGCGTGCGAGCCTGATCCTCACCAAGAGCGAGAAGCACGCCGTTGACCAGATTCGCTTGCGGAAGTAATCACGCAGACATAAAAAAACCGGCTAAGCGCCGGTTTTTTTTATTTTATGCGTGTGGCTTCTCGCCATTTTCATCCTGATCGACCGCGAAGCAGGCAACCAGCTGACCACCATAGTCCTTCAGCTGCGGCTGTAGTTGGGTGCAAGGGCCAAAGCGACGGCTGCAGCGGGCGTTGAATGCACATCCCGGAGGTGGATTCAGCGGGCTTGGCAGTTCACCCGTCAGCTTAATGCGCTCACGACGATCGTCCGGGTTCAGACGCGGCGTCGCAGACAACAGCGCCTGGGTATACGGGTGACGAGGATTATTAAAGATCTGGTCTTTGGTCCCCTTCTCCACGCAGCGTCCCAGATACATCACCATCACTTCATCAGCGATATGCTCCACTACCGACAGGTCGTGGGAGATAAAGACATAAGAGAGCCCCAGCTCCTGCTGAAGATCCATCATCAGGTTTAGCACCTGCGCGCGGACAGAAACATCGAGCGCTGAAACCGGTTCATCGGCAATCACCACGTCCGGATCGAGCATCAGCCCCCGCGCGATCGCGATACGCTGACGCTGCCCGCCGGAGAACATATGCGGATAGCGATCATAATGCTCGGTTTTGAGGCCGACCTTCGCCATCATCGCCAGCGCTTTTTCACGGCGGTGCTCTTTGCTCAGATTGCTGTTAATCAACAGCGGCTCTTCCAGAATCTGCCCCACTTTTTTACGCGGGTTCAACGAACCGTACGGGTTCTGAAACACAATCTGGATTTTCTGGCGACGCAGCTTCTGCGCCTGCGGGTCATGCTTGAGCAGATCCTGCCCCTGATAATAGAGCTCGCCGCCAGTCGGCACTTCAATCATCGTCAGCAGACGGCCAAGCGTGGATTTACCGCAGCCTGATTCCCCCACCACCGCCAGCGTTTTACCGCGTTCGAGGTTAAATGAGACGCCGTCCAGCGCTTTCACCAGGCGCTCAGGGGCAAACAATCCCTTCTTCACCGGGTAGTATTTTTTCAGATCGATGGCCTGCAACAGCGGCTGTTGCGTGGTGGCCTGTGGCGTACTCATAGTGTTGGCCTCCCGGCATCATCGAGTGGGTAGTGGCATTTTGACTGACGACCGTCAGCAAGCTGGTTCAGCTCTGGCTCTTCTGCCCGACATTTGTCTGTCGCATACGGGCAGCGCGGATTAAGCAGACAACCCTGCGGACGGTCATATTTACCCGGTACCACGCCCGGCAGCGACGCCAGGCGCGCTTTGTCCTGGGCAAACTCCGGCAGCGCGCGTAAAAGCGCCTGGGTATACGGATGACGCGGCGCGCGGAAAATATCGTGCGAATTGCCGGTCTCAACCACCTGGCCGGCATACATCACGATGATTTTATGAGCCGCTTCGGCCACCAGCGCCAGGTCGTGCGTAATCAGCACCAGCGCCATATTCTCTTTCTGCTGCAGCTCCAGCAGCAGCTCGATGATTTGCGCCTGAATGGTTACATCCAGCGCCGTCGTCGGCTCATCCGCAATCAGCAGTTTTGGTCGACAGGCAATCGCCATCGCGATCATTACGCGCTGGCTCATCCCTCCGGAGAGCTGATGCGGGTAAACGTCCAGACGGGATGCCGGGTCAGGGATCCCGACCTGGTTCAACAGATCGATTGCACGCTGGCGACGGGTTTTCTTATTCCCGCCCTGATGCACCTTGATCGCTTCCATAATCTGGAAACCCACGGTGTAGCACGGGTTCAGGCTAGTCATCGGATCCTGGAAAATCATCGCCACTTCCGCGCCCACCAGCTGGCGGCGCTGTTTCTCGGAAATGCGCTTCAGATCCTGACCGTTGAACTGCAGGTTTTCCGCCATCACGCGGCCCGGATAATCAATCAGCCCCATGATCGCCAGTGAGCTTACTGACTTACCGGAACCGGACTCCCCGACAATACCTACCACTTCGCCCTGATTAACGCTGTAGCTGATGCGGTCCACGGCGCGAAACGGGGTGCCTTCATCGCCGAAGTGCACCGATAATTTATCTACATTTAATAACGCCATCTCGTGCCTCTTACTGCTTCAGTTTGGGATCAAGTGCATCACGCAGGCCATCACCCATCAGGTTAAATGCCAGCACCGTCAGCAGGATTGCCAGACCCGGGAAGGTGACAACCCACCAGGCGCTTTGTGCGAACTGCAACACGTCGGAGAGCATGGTGCCCCACTCCGGTGTTGGCGGCTGCGCACCCATGCCCAGGAAGCCAAGAGCGGCCATATCAAGAATGGCGTTAGAGAAACCGAGCGACGCCTGAACAATCAGCGGCGCAAGGCAGTTAGGGAAGATATTGACGAACATCTGACGCATCGCACCCGCACCCGCCACGCGAGACGCGGTGACGTAGTCGCGATTCACTTCCACCAGCACTGCCGCACGGGTTAAACGTACGTAGTGAGGGAGTGCCACGAAGGTCAGCGCCAGCGCGGCGTTACCGATCGACGGGCCAAATATCGCCACCAGCACCAGGGCCAACAGCAGACTAGGTAGCGCCAGCATGATGTCGACAATACGCATGATGATGTTATCAACGATACCGCCGAAATAACCCGCAATCAGGCCGAGGATGATCCCCATAATCAGGGACAGCACCACCACCAGGCAGCCGACCAGCAGCGACAGTCGCGCGCCATACATCAGACGCGACAACACGTCGCGGCCCACGTCATCGGTACCTAACAGGTGCGCCAGGCTACCGCCATCCTGCCATGCCGGGGGGGCAAGCAGCGCATCGCGGAACTGGTCCGCCGGGTTATACGGTGCCAGCACGTTCGCAAACACCGCAATGAGGATCATGATAGAGACATACACCAGCCCCACCACCGCGCCTTTGTTGCGCTTGAAGTAGTGCCAGAATTCCTGCAGCGGCGTCATTGGAACCGGTGCAGCAACCACTTTATTTTCAGAAACGTGTGACATGATGGCCCCTTACTTCTTATGACGAATACGCGGGTTCACCACGCCGTACAGCAAATCGACCAGCAGGTTGACGAGGATAATCATCGTCGCGACCAGCAGTACACCGCCCTGCACAACCGGATAGTCACGGCGTTGCAGCGCATCAATCAGCCAGCGGCCCAGACCCGGCCAGGAGAAGATAGTTTCGGTCAGGATCGCCCCTGCCAGCAGTGTCCCCACCTGCAGCCCGATAACGGTTACCACCGGCAGCATGGCATTACGCAGCGCATGGACGATGATGACGCGCATACGCGTCAGGCCCTTGGCGCGCGCGGTGCGGATATAATCCTCACCCAGCACTTCCAGCATGGACGAACGGGTCATACGCACGATGACCGCCAGAGGAATGGTGCCCAGCACCATGGCAGGCAGGATCATATGCGCAACGGCATCAATGAAATTGCCCTCTTCACCCCAGATAGCCGTATCAATCAGCATAAAGCCAGTGAGCGGGTTGGAGTCATCCAGGAAGACCATGTCGCTGACGCGCCCGGAGACCGGCGTCAGGTTAAGCTGAACCGAGACCAGCATGATCAGCATCATGCCCCACCAGAAGATAGGCATGGAGTAGCCGGTCAGCGCCAGGCCCACGGCAGTATGGTCAAAAATGGAGCCACGTTTAACGGCAGCCAGTACCCCAACCGGAATACCCACCGCAGTGGCAAAAATCATGGCGCAGACGCCAAGCTCCAGTGTCGCTTTAAAACGCGGCACGAACTCGTCCCACACCGGAAGACGGCTTTTCAGCGAAATCCCTAAGTCGCCGTGCATGACGCCCCAAATATAATGGAGGTACTGCTGCCACATCGGCTTATCGAGGCCGAGTTCAGCCAGCAGCTGTGCATGGCGCTCAGGGGAAATACCACGCTCGCCCGCCATAATCATTACCGGGTCGCCGGGGATCATATGGACGAAGGCAAAAGTGAGAAGGGTGATACCGATAAACGTGGGGATAACAAGTCCCAGACGTCGGAGGATGAACTGCAACATAACCCGGATTCTCTCTGATGACGCACAACCAGTGGCGTGGCGTCTGTATTGCTCACAAATCTTATCCCCTCTCCTTTCAGAGAGGGAATAAAGCACTGCTGCCGGGTGGCGCTACGCTTACCCGGCCTACATACCGTAGGCCAGTGCCAGCGCAGCGCCGCCTGGCGTGGCTTTTAATTATTCAACAGAAACGTTTTCGAAGTGGTGTTTGCCCAATGGATCAACCACGTAGCCTTTCACTTCTTTGCGCACTGGCTCGTACACGGTGGAGTGAGCAACAATCAGCGCCGGAGCCTGATCGTGCATGACAACCTGCGCCTGCTTGTACAGTTCAATACGTTTGTTGTGATCGTCGGTCGCACGCGCCGGCTGGATCAGGTCTTCAAACGGCTTGTAGCACCAGCGAGAGTAGTTAGAACCATCTTTTGCCGCCGCGCAGCTGAACAGGGTAGCGAAGAAGTTGTCCGGATCCCCATTGTCACCGGTCCAGCCCATCATTACCGCCTGGTGCTCACCCGCTTTGGCGCGCTTCAGATACTCGCCCCACTCGTAGGTCACAATCTTGGCCTGAACGCCAATTTTCGCCCAGTCAGCCTGAACCATTTCTGCCATACGGCGTGCGTTCGGGTTGTACGGACGCTGCACCGGCATCGCCCACAGCTCAACGGTAAAGCCTTTATCCTGGCCTGCTTCTTTCAGCAGCGCTTTCGCTTTCTCAGGATCGTAGGTGTAGTCTTTAACGTCATCGTTATAGCCCCACATGGTCGGTGGGATCAGGTTTTTGGCAGCAACGCCAGCGCCCTGGTAAACCGCTTTGATGATCGCTTCTTTGTTCACCGCGTAAGTCAGCGCCTGACGCACTTTTACGTCATCGAACGGTTTCTTCTCGGTGTTGAAAGAGAGGTAGCCTACGTTCAGACCCGCCTGCTCCAGCAGGTTGATGTTCTTATCCTGCTTCATGCGAGCAATGTCAGCCGGGTTCGGGTATGGCATCACCTGGCATTCGTTTTTCTGCAGTTTTGCATAACGCACTGACGCATCAGGCGTGATAGAGAAGACCAGACGGTCGATCTTCGGCTTGGTTCCCCAGTAGCCTTCGAACGCTTTGTAGAGAATACGGGAGTCTTTCTGGTACTGCAGCAGCTGGAATGGACCGGTACCGATTGGGTTCAGGTCAACTTTCTCCGGCGTACCGGCTTTCAGCATATTGTCCGCGTACTCTTTAGACAGAATAGAGGCGAAGTCCATGGCCAGATCCGCCAGGAATGGCGCTTCAGGACGCGTCAGCACGAACTGAACGGTATTATCGTCCACTTTTTTCACTTCAGCGATCAGGTCCGGCAGACCCATCCCTTCGAAGTATTCATAGCTGCCGCCAGAGACTTTGTGATACGGGTTCTGGGCGTTTTTCTGACGATCGAAGGAGAACACAACGTCGTCGGCGTTAAAGTCGCGCGTTGGTTTGAATTCTTTGCTGTCCTGCCACTTCACGCCCTTGCGCAGGTGGAAGGTATAGGTTTTACCGTCTTCGCTGACGTCCCACTTCTCCGCCAGACCCGGGATCACTTCCGTAGTACCGGTTTTGAATTCAACCAGACGGTTATAGATTGGTACAGAGCTTGCGTCGTATGTCGTACCAGAGGTAAAGAGCTGTGGGTTAAAGCCTTCCGGCGAGCCTTCAGAACAGTAAACCAGGGTTTTTGCCTGTACGCTTGCTGCCACGGTCATAGCCACCAGGCTCAGACCAAGCTTCAGCATCCCTGACTTCTTCAAGGAAATACTCATTATTCTGCTCCAATGTGATGTTTTGCTTTGTTGTGTTACGCCGCCAGACCTTTATTTATTTTTTACCCGGTCCGGTCGGTGATGCCCGAAGGCGTTAAAGGGATGGAGAATCCTTTCAGAAGAGCGTTTGAGTTGCAGCGCAGATCGTCCCTGAAATGCCCCTCATGCCCTACAATCTGTCAACAGAATGTGAAAACGTCAATACAGGTGACGGGGATTTACGCTGAGTGTGAGAAACCGCAAACAAAGATTAAAAAAACTATGCATGCCAGTTTTCAGCAGGGAAATTTATGCTACTCGCCATCTTGCAGCACAAGTATCTTCATATTGCGCAACAATTAGTGATTAACTTTTATTCAGAATGGGTAAATTTTCTTGCAGAATGGTGATTATCTGAGCACTAAATACCGCGAACGTTAAAACGCACAGCGAAAAATGCTGAGGTTATCCATAAGCAACGCGAAAAAAGATCAATCTATATATAAAAAAATACAATGGATTATGTCACAAAATCGTTAACAGGCAGGGTGAAGCGAGGCTAAGGGGCATTTTGGCCACTCTGGCGGGCTAAGATCATAATGCAAAAAGGGCTAACCTTGCGGTTAGCCCTTTTCAGAATGTGGTCGGCGAGAGAGGATTCGAACCTCCGACCCACTGGTCCCAAACCAGTTGCGCTACCAAGCTGCGCTACTCGCCGAATGCGGAGCGCATCTTACTGCTGAGGTGCGCCCCCGTCAATCCCTTAATTTAAAAAAGCCCTTCAACTGGCGATATTCTCGCCAGGCGAGTTACTGCGCGGCTTTAGCGGTGCTGTCAGGGAGTTTGCACCAGTTGTTATTTTCGTTCAGACCGCCGTCCGGAGAGGTATAACCCAGGCAGCCTAAAATAGTGTCGTACAGCTCAACGTGACGACGTGGCACCTTCATGTCCGCCTCTTTTTTCAGGTGAGCAAACATCTTCGCTTTCTCCGGATCTTCCAGATACTTGTCAGACATCCACACCATCATCGGTACACGGAACTGCTCCGGCGGCGCCATCTTACGTGGCGTACCGTGCAGGTGCTCGAATTCATTGATGGATTCACCATGGTCCGCCGCATAGAACACTATCGCTTTCTTATCACGCACCTGGTCAATAACCGAATCAATAAAGTGATCCACATACATCACGGAGTTGTCATAAGAGTTAATCAGCTGCTCTTTGGTGCAGTCTTTATCCACCCCGACACATTCCGGCGTCCATTTCGCAAAGCTACGCGGGTAGCGTTGCGTGTAGTTAAAGTGCGACCCTTTGGTATGCAGAATAATCATGTGCTTACCGTTCGGGTTACCGTTGAGAGACAACTTCATCTCATCAATCAGCAGCATGTCATCAACAGGCTTACCGCGGTTACGCGCCTCCGCGCCAATCTGCTCGCGGTAGGAAATGTTCTGCGCCATGGTGTTGCTGTAGAACCACATCTCGCTCTGCATCGCATACAGGTCAGACGTAAACCCAAGCTGATGCAGCACCGAGAAGACGTTTTGCTCTTTCAATGTCCGCTGTGGGTTATCGCTCGCCCCCCCTTCGCGTACGAACATGCAGCGCAAGGAGAGCTTGGTGGCGGTATCACAGGAGTAGCCGCGATAGGCAATCAGGTTTTTCTCCTGCGCCAGTTTTGGCGTTGTATCGCGGTCATAGCCAAGAATACCCATATGATCCCAGCGCGTGGTTTCCCCAATAATAAAGACGACGTAGGTATCGTCGATATCTTTTGGCGCGACATAGGTAAACTTCTTCGCCGGGTTCATCAGCGATTTATTATCAGAAGACTCATCCACCTGCGCCCACGCATACAGCCCCAGCGCAGAGATCCAGTTAGACGGTAAATACGAGTTGGCAACCACACCACCGTAGCTTGGCATATCCACGCCGGAGGTACGTTCGTCATTCTTCTGCTTCACCTCCAGCAGACGAATTGGCCCCCAGACCATCAGACCGGCCAGCAGGACAATCGCAACGCTTCTGAAGCGTTTACCCGGCGTGCGGATCTGGTGAACCAGCGTGTACCGGCAGCGGTTACTCCAGATGAGCAGCAACGGCAAAGCACTAACCGCCGCCACCCAGAGAATAAAGTGCAACCCCACGACCTCTTTAGAGAGATCGATATCCGTGGTCATCACCGAGGCAATAATGCCGTAGCCAATCACCACGTTCATAAAGGTCATGTAATAGCTGGCCCCCGCCGAGCACAGCACGATAAACGTTGCCAGCACACGCCACACGCGACGACCAAACAGGGTCAGAATACGGAATAAAAAGAAGGTGACCAGTACCGCGGCGACCAATTCAACAACCGCTGCAATTCCTTTCCAGGCGGTAAAATCTTGCGCATAACCGTCAAACCGACGGAAAAAAACCGCGCCATTCATAAACAGGCCGATGTACAACGCCAGCAAAAAGCAGAGCTTTTGTTGCGCCATCGATTTAATGTATTTCATGCAAGCTACCCGGAAATAAGGGACAGTACCGCCGCCTGCCTCGGTTAAAAAGCAGACAGATTAAACATACGCTCAAGGGATCGTTCAATGAAACGTCTGGAGGCGTGGTAAGTAGACCACAGGGAAGCAGAAAAGTGGCAGAAGAGAGTGTGATCGGTACAGTTATTTACAAAAAAGCAAATCCCCAAACAGACAAAAACGCTTTATTTCCCGTTTTCAGAAAATACAAAGGCCGGATAACCGGCCTTTCGTGTCGTCATTACGCATGAACTTCTTTGAAAACTTCACGCTGCGGTTGGCGAATCGTGGTAGAGAGCGCCAGGGAGATAATCAGCAGAGCGAAAATCACGCAGAAGGTCACATAGAACCCACCGAACAGGGAAGCAATCAGCGAACCGCAGATACTGCCAATCCCGAAGCCCAGATAGATAACGCCGTAGTTTTTCGCCAGATTATTCAGGCCAAAGAACTCGCTCACCAGTGACGGGAAGACGGTAATGGTGCCGCCGAAGTTAAAGGCTACGCAGGCAATCGCCGCAAAGAAGGTCGCTTCGTTCAGCGGGGCAAACAGCAGAGCCGCCATACCGACCAGCGAAACCACCTGCCCAATCGTAATCACGCGGATACGGGCGATTTTGTCAGAGAGAATACCGAGCACCAGACGACCGGAGAGGTTGGCAATGGAGATCACGGTCACCGCATTGGCCGCCGTGGCCGCATCCAGTTTCACCATCCCCTGCGCGATATCTTTCGCGACACCAATAACATACAGACCGCTCATGCAGGCCGTCAGGAACATTACCGCCAGCATCCAGTATTGGGGTTTACGCATGGACTGCGCGAGGGTGAAGTCGTTCTCTACCACGCCGTTCACGGATTTAACTTCCTGCTGTGGCGCATCTTTCATCAGCGTGGCGCCGAAGAGGATCATCACCAGAACAATCGCGCCCCAGATCATGAAGGTTTTTTCGAGGCCAACGGATGCCAGCAGGTGGGCGTCGATAAATTTAAAACCGAGACTGCCCAGACCATAAGATCCGATGGCAAATGCGGAGATCAGGCCTTTACGTTCCGGGAACCACTTCACGCAGTTCGACAGGGTCAGCAGGTAGCCTGCGCCATCCGCCAGCCCCACCAGCACCCCGGCGCTCAGCCACAGCATCATCAGGTTGCTGGAATGCGCCGTCAGGAAAAAGCCCAGGCCGAGCAGGAGCCCGGACGCCATGGTCACACGCTTCACGCCAAAACGTTCCTGCAGCTTGCCCGCCACGGAAGACGAAATCGCCAGCCCCAGACTCAGCAGACCAAAGGAGAACGCGACCTGGCTAACCGGTGCGCCGAGTTTGTCGGAAAGAGCACTGTTAAACAGGCTCCAGGTATAGACCGAGCCCAGCGCAAACTGGGTGACGATGGTGCCAAAGAGCGTGAGCCAGCGCGTGCGGTTATAAGTTGATGTGTTCATGGCAGTTGTCCTGCAAGAGAAATTGAGGGAATTCACTGAGGACAACGATAAACAAAACCTTAATATGCCTGGGGTAAAACGGCATGAAGTGCAGGCGAAACGGAATGAAATGCCTGGAATCGGGAATGAATGGCCTGGCCCGGGAATAAAGCGATAGTATGTTAGTACCTGCTATCGCTGTAACCCCTGCGGTTATTGTGTTCAGGATGTTATCGTAACGTTTAAAAAAGTAACAACGCTAGAAATTTGCATTAACACCCAGAGTATACAAAAACTCCTCTCCGCTGGTGGTGTGTTCCCCTTGTGCAAGCGACGCATAGGCCGCAACGTGCGTGTTAAACGGCATATCCGTTCCCACGGTCACATCCATCCAGTTGCCGTTTTGTGCCGGAGAGGGTGTCTGCGGCATGCCAAACTGCGATTTCCACTGATTCTCACCAAACTGCTGGTTATAGCTAATCTGCGCCCAGGGACGGAGATCGCCGTAGCGGGTATTCACACGCCACCCCAGCGTGCTGACGCTGGCATGCCAGAGCGGGTCGCTGGACGTTTGCATCGTCGCACTATCACCAAACTCGTTAATCATCATGGGAGCCGTGCCGTCATAACGCCACGCCACCACCGGGCCGGTGTTGATGCCCGCTGAAACCGGAAAATTCCAGCCCACGCTCATCCCACCGTCCAGGGTGGTGCCAGACGGCACATTCAGGGCCAGACCAGGCGCATCTTGCGAAGACTGAATTCGCTCAGCGAGAATATCCTCATAACGCGGTTGGTGATCCGCGTCCCAGGTATAGCGTTCCGCCGTATTATTTTGTGCGTTTGAAACGATATATTCCTGTTGCCAGGCAGACGCTGTAGTACACAAAAACAGGCAGGCTGAAATCCCCACCAGGCCAGAAGCAGCATGGCGACCACTGATTTTTTTTATCATCTTCAACGCGACCCCAGAGAGAGCCGAATTCGGCGATATTTGTCGTTATACAGGAAGGGCTTATAGCCCTTGTATTAACTATTGTCTTTATAGTAAACACGTCAAGCCAGACAGCATGAAAATTTTGCCAAATCAGTATCAATAAGGGAGATGAGGGATGGAACGTTGCGGTTGGGTAAGCCAGGATCAGCTTTATATCGACTATCACGATCGGGAATGGGGCGTGCCGGAAAGGGATGGCAAAAAACTCTTCGAGATGATCTGCCTGGAGGGCCAGCAGGCGGGTTTGTCATGGATTACGGTACTGAAGAAACGCGAAAACTACCGCAACGCTTTTCACCAGTTCGATCCTGTCGCCGTCGCCGCCATGACCGATGACGACGTGGAACGCCTGGTGCTGGATGCCGGCATCATCCGCCATCGCGGTAAGATCCAGGCCATCATCGGTAACGCACGCGCTTACCTGGCGATGGAACAAAACGGTGAATCATTTTCAGCGTTTGTCTGGACGTTTGTGAATAACGAACCGCAAATCACGCAGGCCGCTACGCTCGCGGAAATCCCCGCCTCAACGCCGGCCTCGGATGCGCTCTCGAAAGCGCTAAAAAAACGCGGCTTTAAGTTTGTCGGCTCCACCATCTGCTACGCCTTTATGCAGGCCTGTGGCCTGGTCAACGACCATGTTACCGGCTGCTTCTGTCATCCGGGAGGCCATCATGATCCGCAAATGGCAAAGTGAGAATACCGCACCGCTTTTGAGCCTATGGCTTGAAAGCACCACCGTAGCGCATCCGTTTATTGAGGCGAGTTACTGGAAAGAAAATGAAGCCATGGTGCGGGACGTTTACCTGCCTTCGGCTGAAACCTGGGTCTGGGAACAGGATGGCGAACCTTGCGGATTTATCAGCGTGATGCAGTCGCAGTTTGTCGGCGCACTGTTTGTTGCCCCGGGGTATATCAGTAAAGGCATCGGGCGTGCGCTGCTGAACCACGTTCAACAGCGCTTCCCGCACTTAAGCCTGGAGGTGTATCAGAAAAATGTCCGGGCGGTGAATTTCTACCACGCGCAGGGCTTTCGTATTGAAGACAGCGCCTGGCAGGATGACACTCAACATCCGACCTGGATCATGAGCTGGCAGGCGGATCAAACGCCGTTAAGGTAAGCTCGGGTCCCTGATATTTCTCGACCCAGGCCAGCGCCGTGTTTCCTGCACAACCATTCCCCAGCTTCGAGCTGGGGAGATCTTTGGTCAGCACGTTAACCGCCCCGTTTTTACAGATCCCCCCTTCGGTGGGCTCCAGGTCAGGCCAGGCGCCCTGGTGAATACAGAAAACGCCCGGTTTAATCCCGTCGCTCACGACCGCTCCGGCCAGCACCTGTCCGCGATGGTTCCAGACGCGCACCACGTCACCGTCAACAATTCCGCGGGCATTTGCATCGAGGGTATTCAGCGTAATCGGCTCTCGCCCTGCAACCGCATACCGCTCACGCAGTGACGTGTAATTAAGCTGGCTGTGCAGACGATGCGCAGGATGGGCTGACAACACCTGCAGCTGCCCCGGCTGGGCGTTGCCGTGCCACTCGTCCGGCTCGAGCCACATAGGGTGCGGCGGGCAGTCGGCATAGCCAAAGCTGGCGATGCGCTCGCTGTAGATCACCATCTTTCCGCTCTCGGTTTTCAGCGGGTGCTTCTCCGGGTCGCGTCGGAAATCGGCGAAACGGACAAACTGCGCGTTCTGTTCACTCTCCGGCATTTCGACGATCTGGTTTGCTTCCCAGAATTCAGTAAAGGGCGGTAGCGTGACACCCTGGGCGGCACCGCGCTGAGCGGCAATCTGATAGAAGGTTTCCAGCCATTCGAGGTCAGTTTTCCCCTCGGTGAAACGCTCCCGCCCTCCCGCTTCCCACAGCTCGCTCAGTTCAGCAAATACGTCAAAATCATCACGCGCTTCATCACGTGGCGCCACCACGCGCTTCATCGGCACCATATGCTGGTTGCTGTAGTCGCCGGTCATGGTGAGATCGTTACGCTCAAACGAGGTGGTCGCCGGCAGCACGATATCGGCGTGTTTGGCCGAGGCGGTCCAGAAGCACTCTGAGATCACCACCAGCTCCGGCTTCTGCCAGGCGCGGATCAGACGATGGGTATCCTGATGATGCGTGAAATTCGCCCCACCCGCCCACCAGACAAATTTAATCTCCGGGAAATGGCGGTCCTGACCGTTGTGCTGATAAAAACCGCCCGGATTTTCCAGGGCTTCAACAATACGCGCCACCGGAATTTTATCCACGGCATCCACGCCCCCCTGCACCGAGCCCTGCATGGAAGCCAGCACGGCCGCTTTACGGGTGGGGTTACCGCCGTTCGCGAAGTGATAAGAGAGGCCAAAACCACCGCCCGGAGTACCGATCTGCCCGATCATCGCGGCGAGCGTCACCAGCATCCAGTGTTTTTGCTCGCCAAACTGCTGGCGCTGCATCCCCCAGCCGGACATCAGCATCGTGAGGTTTTGATGGAACAACGCCGCCAGTTCGCGGAGTTTATCCGCAGGAACGCCGCAAATGTCTGCCGCCCACTCTGCCGTTTTGGCCACGCCATCCGTTTTCCCCGTCAGATAGTCGGCGAATTTATCGAAGCCGGTGGTACAACGCGTCAGGAATTCGACATCGTGCCAGCCGTTTTCGACCAGCGTATGGGCGATACCTAACATCATTGCCACGTCAGTGCCCATATGCGGGGCAATCCACTCGGCGCTGTCGCCAAAGAAGTCCATGGTTTCAGAACGCATCGGGTCAATACAGATGATGCGCTTGCCGCTTTTACGCAGCGCGTCAAAATAGCCAATGCCCTGCTCGTCGCTGGCATTCCAGGCAATTTTCAGCGTGTTGAGGGGGTTAGCGCTCCAGAGCACCACCACGTCGGTGTGTTCCAGCACCAGCGGCCAGCTGGTCTGTTGCTGATAAACCTCATTGCCCCCCACCACATACGGCATAATCGCCTGCGCCGCGCCGGTGGAATAATCCCCGAGATGGCCGGTGTAGCCTCCCGCCAGGCTCATATAACGCTGCAGCAGCGTCGAGGCCTTATGCAGCACGCCGTTTGAACGCCAGCCGTAAGAGCCGGCAAAAACAGAGGCAGGGCCGTAGCTCTCGCGGATCCGCTTGTGCTGCGTGTGGATCAGCGCCAGCGCGTCATCCCAGCTCACGCGAACAAATTCGTCCTGACCCCGAATGCCCTGTGGCTTGTCCGGCGAAGCCAGAAATCCTTTACGCACCATCGGCCAGCGCACGCGCGTTTTGCTGTGCACCTGATCGCGAACGACGGTCTGTAAAGAGTTGGGATGTTGGGTTGGCAATGCCCCGCGAGACGACAGGACATTCTCGCCATCGGTTTCGACCAGCATCGGCCCCCAGTGGGCGGCGGTCAGAATGGTTTTCGTTGAGGTGCTCAAGCGTGCGCTCCTGGTTGCGTGCAGGTTTACGGCCTTCTTATTGAGGCAGTTTATGGTTTGTCACAAATTTCAGAGTTATCCCCGGAATTTTCTCCGTATCCGGACGTCATAATCAACTGCCACGCTCGCCGTGGCAAAGAATAAAAAGGATTAAGGAAAGAAGATGAAAAAACGCGTACTCGTTATTGCCGCTCTGGTGAGCGGTGCACTGGCTGTTTCTGGCTGCACAACCAACCCTTACACCGGCGAACGCGAAGCGGGTAAATCCGGTATCGGCGCGGGTATCGGCTCGCTGGTAGGCGCAGGCGTTGGGGCACTCTCCTCCTCCAAGAAAGACCGTGGCAAAGGCGCGCTGATTGGCGCAGCAGCGGGCGCGGCGCTGGGCGGCGGCGTCGGTTATTACATGGACGTACAGGAAGCGAAACTGCGCGACAAAATGAAGGGAACCGGCGTGAGCGTCACCCGCAGCGGGGATAACATCATCCTGAACATGCCAAACAACGTGACCTTCGACAGCAACAGCGCAACGCTGAAACCTGCGGGTGCTAACACCCTGACCGGCGTGGCGATGGTGCTGAAAGAGTACAACAAAACCGCCGTGAACGTGATTGGCTACACCGACAGCACCGGCAGCAAGGATCTGAACATGCGTCTGTCCCAGCAGCGCGCCGATTCCGTGGCCAGCTCGCTGATTACCCAGGGTGTCGAAGCAAACCGCATCCGCACCAGCGGCATGGGCCCAGCTAACCCTATCGCCAGCAACAGCACGGCGGAAGGCAAAGCGCAGAACCGCCGCGTTGAGATTACGTTAAGCCCAATTCAGTAGGTAAAAGCAAAACGGCAACCCCGTTGCCGTTTTTAGTGTTTGCGCCCTCTCCCGTGGGAGAGGGTTGGGGTGAAGGCATCAGACCACAACCTCCGGTAAGCGCAGCGCCACCGGGCAAATTACTTGATTCGTCCGATTTTCCCGCTAAGGTATTCTCACTAAATTCAGGGAAATCAGTGATGAGCAAACCAGCCCGGGCCACTATCAGCGACGTGGCGAAAGCCGCCAGAACCGGTAAAACCAGTATTTCGCGCTATCTCAACGGCGAGAAACACCTGTTGTCTAATGCCCTGCTGGCGCGAATTGAACAGGCGATAGCCGATCTCGACTACCGTCCTAGCCTCATGGCGCGCGGACTCAAACGCGGCCGCACTCGCCTCATCGGACTTATCATCGCCGATATCACCAATCCCTATTCCGTCAACGTGCTCAGCGGTATCGAAGCGGCCTGTCGCGAGAAGGGCTTCACGCCGCTGGTCTGTAATACCAACAACGAAGTCGACCAGGAGCTGCACTATCTCGATCTGCTGCGCAGCTATCAGGTGGAAGGGATTGTGGTTAACGCGGTGGGCATGCGGGAAGAAGGATTAAATCGCCTGCAGCAGTCCTCCCTTCCCATGGTCCTCATCGACCGTAAAATTCCCGAATTTGCCTGCGATGTGGTCGGGCTGGATAACACCCAGGCCGCCACGACCGCCACCGAACATCTGATTGAACAGGGTTTCGAGGCCATTCTGTTTCTGAGCGAACCGCTGGGCATGGTTAACACCCGTCGTGAACGCCTGGGCGCATTTCGCGCCACGCTGGAGCGTTATCCGGGCGTGATCGCCGAAAATGCCGAAACGCCGCTTCACGAAGCCGACCAGCTCGACAACACCCTGCGCCAGTTCCACACCCGCCATCGCGGGATGCGCAAAGCTGTGATCTCCGCCAACGGGGCGCTGACGCTTCAGGTCGCCCGTTCGCTCAAGCGCATTGGCCTGCACTGGGGCAGCGACATTGGTCTGCTGGGGTTTGATGAACTGGAGTGGGCGGAGCTGGCCGGTGTCGGCATCACCACCCTCAAACAACCCACCTGGCAAATTGGCTATGCTGCTGTAGAACAAGTGGTTCGTCGTATCGAAGGTATCAGCGATGCGGTTCGCGAGCAGGTGTTCTCCGGTGAACTGATTGTTCGCGGCTCCACCGCGCGTTAATTTCCCCTTGTGATGTCGATCATAAATTCAACATCCTGACCTTTTCTTTGGAACCGGTTCCATCTAGCGTAATAGTATTGATATGTTGCGATGGAGTCCGACAATGGACAGGAAAATAATGGTGGTCACCGCCGCGTACGGCGCGGAACAGGTGCGACAGGCGGGCGGTCAGCGGGCGATGCTTCCCGTTATTGCTGGCGCGGGCGCAGACGGCGTGGAGATCCGCCGGGAACTGTTCAACAGCGAAGAGCTGCTGGCGCTGCCTGCGCTGGGGGAATCCATTGAGCTACTGGGCCTGCTGGCGTGCTACTCCGCACCCGCCGCCCTGTTTATGCCCGACGGCACGCTAAACCCGGATCTGCCCCGCTATCTTTCAGAGGCCAATACCCTGAACGCGCTGTGGCTCAAGGTTTCCCTCGGCCATTTCAGCGACACGCACGCTCTCGACGCCCTGCGTGCGCTGCTGAATACAAGCGGCATGGCGCTGGTCGTGGAAAACGATCAGACCGACTGCGGCCAGCTGGCGCCTATGCAGCGTTTCCAGGCCGCCTGTCGGGACATGGCGCTCCCCGTCACCCTGACCTTCGACATGGGTAACTGGCTGTGGGTCGGCGATTCGCCCGAAGAAGCAGCCCGCCACCTGGCCCCTGCCGTGAGCTATATCCACGTGAAAGCCGCCGTGCCGCATAAGGATAACTTCCGCGCTGTCGCACCGGACCACGCCGATGCGCGCTGGCTGGATCTGCTCAGCCAGCTGCCCGCCGATGCCCCGCGCGGTATCGAGTTCCCGCTGGAAGGGACGGATTTAACCGCCGTGACCCGCCATTACGTCAACCTGCTACGCGAGGAGTAAACCATGCACAAGACGCTGGATGTCATCACCATCGGCGAGGCCATGGCGATGTTTGTCGCCACCGAAACAGGCGAGCTGAGCGCGGTGGAGCGCTTTATCAAACGCGTGGCAGGCGCAGAGCTGAACGTCGCGACCGGGCTGGCGCGTCTCGGCCTGAACGTCGGCTGGGTCAGCCGCGTGGGGGATGACAGCTTTGGTCATTTCGTTCTCGATTCGCTGAAAAAAGAGGGTATTGATGCCGCAGGCGTCACCCTCGATGGACGCTTCCCCACCGGTTTTCAGCTTAAATCTAAAGTCGAAAATGGAACCGATCCCATCGTGGAATATTTCCGCAAGGGATCGGCTGCAAGCCATCTCTCCGTGGCGGATTACCACGCCGACTATTTTGCAGGCGCACGTCACCTGCACCTGAGCGGCGTCGCCGCGGCACTTTCTGCCAGCTCGTATGAACTGCTCGATCATGCCGCGACCACCCTGAAAGCCCAGGGGAAGACCATCTCATTCGATCCCAACCTGCGCCCGGTGCTGTGGAAAAGCGAGGCAGAAATGGTTGAGAAGCTCAACCGTCTGGCGTTCCGGGCGGACTGGGTTCTGCCAGGCCTGAAAGAAGGGATGATTCTGACCGGCGAAAGTACGCCGGAAGGTATTGCCGACTTCTACCTTAATAAGGGGGTAAAAGCGGTGGTGTTGAAAACCGGTGCCGATGGCGCATGGTTTAAAACCGCCGAGGGTGAACAGGGCGCGGTCGCTGCGGTGAAGGTTGAGAACGTCGTCGATACCGTCGGCGCAGGCGATGGTTTTGCCGTGGGCGTCATTAGCGCCCTGCTGGAAGGCAAAACGCTGCAACAGGCCGTCGCGCGGGGCAACAAAATTGGCTCGCTGGCCATTCAGGTACAGGGCGATAGCGAAGGATTACCAACACGAGCACAGCTCGGCGCTTAAATTCCCTCTCCCTGTGGGAGAGGGCCAGGGTGAGGGCAGCAAGCCGCACCAGATAATTAAACCACCGTGTACCCTACAGACAACGGCGGTAACCACCTCAACAACAGAGGCAAGCCTATGAACAGTTCGACCAATGCAGTAAAACGCTGGTGGTACATCATGCCAATCGTGTTCATCACGTACAGCCTGGCGTACCTTGATCGTGCCAACTTCAGTTTCGCGTCCGCGGCAGGGATCACCGAAGACCTGGGGATCACCAAAGGGATCTCCTCCCTGCTGGGCGCCCTTTTCTTCCTCGGCTACTTCTTCTTCCAGATCCCTGGCGCGATCTATGCGGAACGCCGCAGCGTGCGCAAGCTGATCTTCATCTGTCTGATCCTGTGGGGCGCCTGCGCGTCTCTCACCGGCATGGTGAACAATATTCCTGCCCTGGCCGCTATTCGCTTTATCCTCGGCGTGGTTGAAGCGGCGGTGATGCCGGCGATGCTGATCTACATCAGCAACTGGTTTACCAAATCCGAACGTTCACGCGCCAATACCTTCCTGATCCTCGGTAACCCGGTCACGGTACTGTGGATGTCGGTCGTCTCCGGCTACCTCATCCAGTCCTTCGGCTGGCGCGAGATGTTTATCATCGAAGGGGTACCGGCGATTATCTGGGCCTTCTGCTGGTGGGTGCTGGTGAAAGATAAACCTGCCCAGGCGAAATGGCTCTCCGAAGATGAGAAAGCGGCGCTGCAGGCACAGCTGGATAAAGAGCAGCAAGGACTGAAGGCGGTGCGTAACTATGGCGAAGCCTTCCGCTCCCGCAACGTGATCCTGCTGTGCGCGCAGTACTTTACCTGGAGTATTGGGGTGTACGGCTTTGTGCTGTGGCTGCCGTCCATTATCCGCAGCGGCGGTGAAAACCTCGGTATGGTCGAGGTCGGCTGGCTGTCATCCGTGCCGTATCTGGCGGCGACGATCGCGATGATCATCGTCTCCTGGGCGTCGGACAAGCTGCAAAACCGTAAGCTGTTTGTCTGGCCGCTGCTGCTGATCGCTGCCTTTGCCTTCATTGGCTCCTGGGCCGTGGGCGCAAACCACTTCTGGGTCTCTTATACGCTGCTGGTGATTGCCGGTGCAGCCATGTACGCCCCGTATGGACCGTTCTTTGCCATCATCCCGGAGATGCTGCCGCGTAACGTCGCAGGTGGCGCGATGGCGCTGATCAACAGTATGGGTGCGCTGGGCTCGTTCTGCGGCTCCTGGTTCGTCGGTTACCTGAACGGTGCCACCGGCAGCCCGGCTGCATCGTACATCTTTATGGGGGTGGCGCTTTTCGCCTCCGTATGGCTTACTCTGATTGTTAAGCCTGCTAATAATCAACAACACCCTGTCGGCGCTCGCCACGCCTGAAACCTTAAAACACAACGGAGATTAGCATGAAGCCGTCCGTCATTTTGTATAAAGCCCTGCCGGAAGATCTGCAGAAGCGCCTTGAAGAGCACTTCACCGTCACGCAGGTGAAGAACCTGAGCCCGGAGACCGTGGCACAGCACGCCGAGGCGTTCGCCCGCGCTGAAGGCCTGCTGGGTTCAAGCGAAAAAGTGGATGTCGCTCTGCTGGAGAAAATGCCGAAGCTTCGTGCTACCTCAACCGTGTCCGTGGGTTACGATAACTTCGACGTGGAGGCCCTTAATGCCCGCAGGATCCTGCTGATGCATACACCGCATGCCCTGACGGAAACCGTGGCCGACACGCTAATGGCGCTGATGCTCACGACGGCCCGTCGCGTGGTGGAAGTGGCTGAGCGCGTCAAAGCAGGCGAGTGGACAAAAAGCATAGGTCCGGACTGGTTCGGCGTGGATGTGCACGGCAAAACGCTGGGTATTGTGGGCATGGGGCGTATCGGACTGGCACTGGCGCAGCGCGCGCATTTTGGGTTTAACATGCCGATTCTGTACAACGCGCGTCGCCACCACAGTGAAGCTGAAGAACGTTTTAACGCCCGCTACTGCGAGCTGGATACGCTGCTGCAGGAAGCGGATTTTGTCTGCCTGGTCCTGCCGTTGACTGACGAAACCCGTCATCTGATTGGCAAAGCGGCGTTCGAAAAGATGAAGACGTCAGCCATTTTCATCAACGCGGGTCGCGGCCCGGTAGTGGATGAGAAGGCACTGATTGAAGCCCTGCAAAACGGTGAGATCCATGCCGCCGGTCTGGACGTGTTTGAGCAGGAGCCGCTGCCAGTGGATTCTCCGCTGCTGACGCTACCCAACGTGGTCGCCCTGCCCCACATCGGCTCCGCCACCCATGAGACGCGCTACAACATGGCGGCCACGGCGGTAGATAATCTTATCGCTGCCCTCAGTGGCAGAGTGGAGATGAACTGCGTGAATCCGCAGGTACAACGGTAGAAACGAAAAAACCCGCCAGAAGGCGGGTTTTTAAATTCTTTGCTACTGGGTTGGAAGCTTACAGGCTTACAACGTTACCAGCTGCTGGGCCTTTAGCGCCGCTTTCGATGGTGAAGGACACTTTCTGACCTTCGTCCAGAGATTTGTAACCATCGTTCTGGATAGCAGAGAAGTGTACGAACACGTCTTTAGAGCCATCGTCAGGAGTGATGAAGCCGAAACCTTTATCAGCGTTGAACCATTTTACCAGACCAGTCATTTTAGCAGACATAGAATTACCTTAATTAACAAATATATTGTGCCTTCCGGCTTGATGGATTGCGTTACAGATTTTTAAGCGATGAAGGAAGGGTCACTACGAAGGGTATCTATGGATAACAATCTGGACTGCTTTACTAAACTGCTTTAGGTCTGTGTAACAAACCGACGCGAACAGTTATACCGATGTGGGGGAGGAATGACAAGCGTTATTTTCGGAATGCATAAAAAAACCCCGCCGGAAGCGGGGTTTTTTCAGTTTATTCTGTGGCCGCGACGGCTGCGCTCCAGGCCTGGCTAAAGGCCTGATGCTGGGAGGCCAGCGGTCCAATCAGCGTATTGTACTGACTTGCCTGCTGCGAGGTCGGGAACTGAATGCCATTGGCGACAAAGCTTACCTGAGTCTCCTGCTGGGCGATAAAGTCACCCACCTGAACCAGCTGCTGCGTGAAAATTTGCGCGGCCGGAATCAGCGGTTGCAGCGCTTCAGACGGTTTGGTCACCACTTTCTCATACACTTTGTCGAAGACAGGTTTGAGATCGTCGCCCTGCTTGAGCGCAGAACGTGACGCATCAGCCTGCATTTTCGCATTCTGCAGCTGTTGGCTCAGCACGCCAAGCGCACCGTTGGACTGACGTAACGGTTCGCGCTGCGTCATATAATCCTGTGGAACGCGGATGGCGTTCACGCTATCCACCACGGGACGGATCCCGGAATCCATCGCCTGACTCACCTGCTGTGAATAACCATAAAGAATGGCGTAATCGGATACGAAGGGGCCAAACTGTTTTTTCTGATCCGCAGTCAGCGTCGGTAACCGCTCGCCGCTGCGCATCACTGTATTCTGCAGAAAATCGATAAACGCTTTGCGCTGATCGCCTTCTTTATCAAAACACCCACTCAGGCTAACAACCATCAACAACGCCGCAATAGGCGCAAACCAGCGAGAGCAGGACTTTCCTGTCGCCATTTTATTACTCCTTTCACCCAAAAAAGCGCACACCGGCACACGCGTGCCCAACGCTGACAAGGATAGTCCAGGTCAGCCTTGCAAGATACTCTTTTCATGCAAAACGGCTATTGCCAATTTATTTCTTACCATTTACAAAAAAATACCTGGCGAGGCCGACATATGACTAATCAGGTAATTAGCATAAATATCCATATCGCTGAATCGGGTACAGCATTCGTTACCGCACGATTCATCACAGCCGTGACGATCCTGGGTCTGGATTAGGGACTATTCTTAATTGGCTCTCTGATGTTCTTGATCACGATGTGAGATTTAAGAGGAGTCCTCAATGGAATATAAAGATCCTGAGTTTGAGCTGCTGAGCAGTCTGGAACAGATCATTTTTAAAGATGTACCGCAGACGATTACCCTGCAACAAAAATCCAATCCCTTTACAGAATATGAGCAATTGCGCAAAGGGACAGGACTGAAAACCGAAGAATTCGCCAGAGCGATGGGTGTCAGCGTGGCTATGGTGCAGGAGTGGGAGTCGAAACGCGAGAAACCCACCCCAACCGAGTTAAAGCTGATGCGCCTGATTCAGGCCAACCCTGCACTCAGCAAACAGATAGCGTAGTGACGTTTGAATGCCCCCGCCTTTGCGGGGGCTTGTGTTTTAAAGGCTTTCACAACGCCATCCCGCCTCTTCCCACACCCATTCATGCGTTAACGTTAAGCCTCTTAAAAAAGCCTCATCGTGTGATACCACCAGCAGTGCCCCGGGGAAACCGGCCAGCGCCGCTTCAATCGCCTGTACCGAAGCCAGATCAAGATGATTGGTTGGTTCATCCAGCAGCAGAAGCTGCGTGGCTTCAGCGCGCCAAAGCACGCAGGCGAGCGCAGCCTTAAGACGCTCGCCACCGCTGAGTTCCGCCAGCGGGAGCGTGACTTTGTCGGCACCCAGCTGCAGCTGCGCTAAACGGGTTCGCAATACCCCCTCTTCCAGAGGCGTATGACTCAAATTGAGATGCGTCATGACCGATTGTGAAAGATCGAGCTGTGACAAATGCTGATCGAGATAGGTGCAGCTGACAGAAACCTTACAGGCACCTGAACGTGGGGCGATCTCACCGAGGATAGTTTTTAACAGCGTCGATTTTCCGCAGCCGTTTGGCCCCTTTAACCCCACGCGCATCGGTCCGTCCATGCGCAAGGTGATGGGTGGAACGGGCACATGCGGTAATACCAGGTCCTCCAGCACCAGCACCTGTTTGCCTTCCGGGATCTGACTTCCCGGCAGGGTAAACATCACCGGGTTATCTTCTTCAACCCTTTCACGCGCCTTATTAACCGCGGCATTCAGCGCCTCGTTTTGCTCGCTGTGCTGCTTCTTCCAGCTGCCAATTCGTTCCTTTGCCGCGCCTTTGTATTTGACCCGCTCAAACGAGGCGATATTCAGGGTATCAACGGTGCGTAACGTCTTTGCCGACCGCCGCTGGCTGTCGTCATGCTCTTTCTGCATGCGCGCCCGGGTACGTTTGCGCTCGGTTGCTGCATGCTCCAGCGCCGCACGGGCAGCCTGCTGTTCGGTATCCCGCTGATGGGTATAGTCCGCATAATTCCCGCCGTAGCTGCGCAGGCCCGAGGCGCTCAGTTCCAGAATACGCGGTACCTGCTCCAGAAGTTCTCGGTCATGGGAGGCCACCAGCACACCGCCCTGAAACCGTCTAAGCTGGTCGTAAAACCATGCCCGGCTTTGTCGATCCAGATGGTTAGTGGGCTCGTCCAGCAGAAGAAAGTCCGCGTCCGCCGTAAATGCCCCGCACAGCAGGGCGCGAATGCGCTCGCCGCCGCTGAGTTCACCGGCGGGCTTATCCGGATCAAACGCGGGCAGTTGCGCATGGATAAATGCCTCACTCAGACGCTCGGCTAAATCCCAGTGGCCGTCGAGTATGTCCAGATCGTCAGGCTGGTAATCGCCGCTATCAATACGCTTACGTGCCGCAAAAATCGCCTCATAACCCAGCAGTTCCGCCAGTGTCGTCTGTGCAGAAATTGCATGCTGCTGCGCCACATAGAAGTGCGAGCCAAAGCGTTCAATATGACCGCTGGCTGGTTCATCCCGCCCCGCCAGCATGCGCAGCAGACGCGTTTTCCCGCTACCGTTGCGACCAACCAGCGCGCACAGGGAGGGCTCCAGCGTGAGATTCAGCGGACCAAAAAGGATATCGCCCGTCGCAAACTGACAGGTGACCTGATGCAAAATAAAAGAGGGGGACTGCGCAAAATGAGCCATAAGCACTCCTGAATGAAATCAAAACATCCCCTGCCGACGCGGTAGCGTTTAGCAAGGATCGAAATTCATCAGTCGTGTTTGTTCATTTTTGGGGGGCGCTCCAGAGCGGGAAAGTTAACGCGGATAAGGATAGCGGTAATGTGTTGACCATTTCAAGGTTAAATTTTCATCAGCACACCATAAAAAAACCCGCCGAAGCGGGTTTTTAATATTTATAACAACGGGCACATTACTGCAGCAGCGAAATATCCGCCACGCGCAGGAACAGCTCACGCAGTTTTTCGAGCATAGAGAGACGGTTAATACGCAGCTCTTTGTCTTCTACGTTCACCATCACTTTCTCGAAGAAGGCGTCGATAACGTCACGCAGCTCCGCCAGCTCCACCAGCGCTTCCTGGTAGCGGCCTTCCGCGAAGTACGGCTCGAGCTTGTCGCGCAGCACCACAACCTGCATCGCCAGGGCGATCTCTTCCGGCTCTTTCAGCGTCGCGGCGTTTACGCGCTCGTTCAGCGTTTCGTCGGATTTCGCCAGAATGTTGGAGACACGCTTGTTGGCCGCAGCCAGGGCAGATGCCGCTTCCAGCGTACGGAAGTGGGAAACCGCCTTCATACGCGCATCGAAATCTGCCGGACGGGTTGGACGACGTGCCAGTACCGCCTGAATGGTGTCAACGGTGTAACCTTCGTCCTGATACCACGCGCGGAAGCGACCGAGCATAAAGTCGATCACATCATCCACCACGTTGGCGTTGGTCAGCTTATCACCGTACAGACGCACCGCTTCTTCGGTCAGGGTCTGCAGATCCAGGTTCAGGTTCTTCTCAACGATGATACGCAGCACGCCCAGCGCCGCACGACGCAGCGCAAACGGGTCTTTGTCGCCTTTTGGATGCTGGCCGATACCGAAGATACCTGCCAGGGTGTCCATCTTATCGGCAATCGCCACGGCGCAGGCAACAGGGTTAGACGGCAGCTCGTCGCCCGCAAAGCGCGGCTGATACTGCTCGTTCAGGGCAACCGCCACGTCTTCCGCTTCGCCATCGTGACGTGCGTAGTGCATCCCCATCACACCCTGGGTGTCGGTAAATTCGAACACCATGTTGGTCATCAGGTCGCACTTGGACAGCAGGCCCGCACGGGTGGCGTGGTTGACGTCAGCGCCGATTTCACGGGCGATCCAGCCGGACAGCTCCGCAATACGGTCGGTCTTGTCGCGCAGCGTACCCAGCTGCTGCTGGAACAGTACGGTCTGCAGACGCGGAAGATGATCTTCCAGACGTTTTTTACGGTCGGTGTTGAAGAAGAACTCGGCATCTGCCAGACGCGGGCGCACCACTTTCTCGTTACCGGAGATAATCTGGCTCGGATCTTTCGATTCGATGTTCGCGACAAAGATGAAGTTTGGCAGCAGCTTGCCGTCGTTGGCGTAGACAGGGAAGTACTTCTGGTCACCCTTCATGGTGTACACCAGCGCTTCAGCCGGAACGGCCAGGAATTTCTCTTCGAACTTCGCGGTCAGCACAACCGGCCATTCCACCAGCGAGGTCACTTCTTCCAGCAGGCTGTCGCTCAGATCGGCTTTACCGCCAATCTTACGCGCCGCCTCTTCTGCATCGGCTTTGATTTTGGCTTTACGCTGTTCGTAGTCAGCAATGACCTTACCGCGCTCCAGCAGGATTTGCGGATACTGATCGGCATTGTCGATGGTGAACTCAGGCTCGCCCATGAAGCGGTGACCGCGGATCACGCGATCGGACGCCACGCCCAGGATGGTGGCCGGAATCACGGTATCGCCCAGCAGCAGGGTCACGGTGTGAACCGGACGCACGAAGTGCACGTCGGACGCGCCCCAGCGCATCAGCTTAGGAATCGGCAGCTTAGCCAGCGAGCTCGCAATCATCTCCGGCAATAGCGCTTCAGCGCTTTCACCTTTTACGTGAGCGCGATACAGCAGCCACTCGCCTTTGTCGGTGGTCAGACGCTCGGCCTGGTCAACGGTGATACCGCAGCCGCGCGCCCAGCCTTCTGCCGCTTTGCTTGGCTTGCCTTCCGCGTCAAACGCCTGGGCAATGGCCGGGCCACGTTTTTCCACTTCACGATCCGGCTGAGACGCCGCCAGGTTAGCCACTTTCAGCGCCAGACGACGCGGTGCAGCAAACCATTCAATTTTACCGTGCGCCAGGCCAGCGTTATCCAGCTCGGCAGTCACGTTCGCAGCAAAAGATTCAGCCAGGCTGCGCAGGGCTTTTGGTGGCAGCTCTTCGGTGCCGATTTCCACCAGGAAAGTTTTCTCAGACATGGCCGCCTCTTATTTGTTTCGGTTGCACATCGGGAAGCCAAGGGCTTCACGGGACGCATAGTAAGCTTCTGCAACGGCTTTGGTCAGGGTACGAATACGCAGAATGTAGCGCTGACGTTCAGTCACGGAGATCGCTTTGCGGGCGTCCAGCAGGTTGAAGCTGTGGGCGGCCTTCAGAATACGCTCATAAGCAGGCAGCGGCAGCGGAGTCTCCAGCGCCAGTAGCTGCTGCGCTTCTTTCTCGTACTGCTCGAAGCAGGTGAACAGGAAGTCCACGTCCGCGTATTCGAAGTTATAGGTGGATTGCTCCACTTCGTTCTGATGGAACACGTCGCCGTAGGTGGTTTTACCCAGCGGGCCGTCGCTCCAGACCAGGTCGTAAACGCTGTCTACGCCCTGAATATACATAGCCAGACGTTCCAGACCGTAGGTGATTTCACCCGTGATCGGTTTACATTCCAGACCGCCAACCTGCTGGAAGTAGGTAAACTGGGTCACTTCCATGCCGTTCAGCCACACTTCCCAACCCAGCCCCCAGGCACCCAGCGTTGGGTTTTCCCAGTTATCTTCCACGAAACGGATATCGTGAATGGTGGGATCCATACCCAGCTCTTTCAGTGACCCGAGATACAGTTCCTGAATATTATCTGGTGATGGCTTAATCACCACCTGGAACTGATAGTAATGCTGCAGACGGTTCGGGTTCTCACCGTAACGACCATCGGTCGGACGGCGGGAAGGCTGCACATAAGCGGTCGCCATTGGCTCTGGCCCCAACGCGCGTAAGCTGGTCATCGGGTGTGAAGTGCCGGCGCCGACTTCCATGTCCAAAGGTTGAACAATGGTACAGCCCTGACGAGCCCAGTAATCCTGTAAGGTCAGGATCAGGCCCTGGAAGGTCTTGGTATCAAACTTTTGCATAGTATTTCGTGCTGGATACGTGTGGTTTTAAATGGAAGGGACCAGTATACCCGCTGGCTGCAAGATATACAGTACGAAACGGAGTTGTTTAGGGAAAATTGGGAAATAAGCATTCAAGCCAGAACGCCGCAGGCGTCTGGCTGTTGATTATCCGAGCAGGCTAGCGCATAGAGAGGTGTAAAAACTGACCGTCCGCATCAAACGAGCAGACAAAGCCCTCTTTACGGGAGGTATGGCCCCGCAGCTCATAGCTTCCCTGAAAGCGCTCAAACCCGGTGACATCAATTTTCTGCACCTCCGAGTTATAACGTCGGGCAGCCTGATCTTTACAGAGCGCTTCCATATTCAGCGAACGTTCCGGGCTCATTTTACCCTGCTGTGCTTTTTGCACTGGTGCTTCTTGCGGGGCACTGCATCCTGCCAGAATGCCCAGCAGAAAGAGTGACGCCACACGCTTCATCATCATTTTTATTACCGCCCTGGTCTGTGGCTGTTATTTTTAGTATCAAAGCTTTTATAGATTATGGTCTGGCATTCTGCGAATCTCGCGGCCTCCCGACAACACTGCTGAATAAATCTCAGATTTTTCCAGGGAAAGATATTTCCACAACGGCAGTCACACTCTATTTACAGGGAAAAGAGGAACTGATGCAGTCGAAAATTAACTGGATTGATAACCTGCGAGGAATAGCGTGTCTGATGGTGGTGATGATCCACACGACGACCTGGTATATCACGAACGCCCACAGCGTCAGCCCCGTTAACTGGGATATCGCCAATATTCTCAATTCTGCTTCACGCGTCAGCGTGCCGCTGTTCTTTATGATTTCCGGCTTTCTCTTTTTTGGCGAGCGTAGCGCGCAGCCGAGGCATTTCATTCGCATCGCGGCTTGCCTCGGGTTTTACAGCGCCATTGCCCTGCTCTATATCACGCTGTTCACCTCAATTAACGCCGGGTTAGCGCTGAAATACGTACTGCAAAAACCGGTTTTCTACCATCTGTGGTTCTTCTTCGCCATTATCGTTATCTATCTGGTCTCCCCCCTCATACAGGTGAAAAACGTCAGCGGAAAAATGCTTCTGGCGCTGATGGTGGTGATTGGCATTGTCGCCAACCCGAATACAGTCTCGCAGAAAATCGACGGTTTTGAGTGGCTACCGGTCAACCTCTACATCAACGGCGATACCTTTTATTATGTGCTTTACGGCATGCTGGGGCGGGCCATCGGGATGATGAATACGCAAAAACGCGGTATGAACGGGCTCTGCGCGGCGCTGTTTATCGCTGGCGTGGCGGTGATTGCGCGCGGGACACTGCATGAACTGCAGTGGCGCGGTAATTTTGCGGATACCTGGTATCTCTACTGCGGGCCGATGGTCTTTATCTGTGCCGTTTCCCTGCTGACGCTGGTCAAAAACACGATGAACGCGCGCCCGCTTCCCGTGCTGGGCTATATCTCGCGCCACTCGCTGGGGATTTACGGTTTTCATGCCCTGGTGATCCACGCTCTGCGAACGAGGGGGGTGGAACTGAAAAGCTGGCCGGTGCTGGACATCGTCTGGATTTTCTCCGCCACACTGGTCGTCAGCTTACTGCTGTCGATGCTGCTACAGAAGGTAGATACGCGCCGCTTCGTCAGTTAACGGTGCGCTGTCGGGCGCGATGAAACTGGCGCGGGGAGGAAAACCCTGCCGCCTGGGAAGCCTGCTCCACGCCACGACCCTGCAATAACCACTGCTCGGCCACTGCCAGACGCAACTGCTCCAGGTAATCGCGAACGCTAATGCCTAAATGCGTCTGAAACAGACGGGTTAAATGGCGCGGGCTGACGTGCGCCAGCGCGGCGATATCCGGAACGCTCCAGGCTTTTTGTGGTTCGGCGGTCAGCGCATCCTGGGCACGGTGGATAGCCGGGTGAAGATGATTGCGGTAGCGTAGCCACGGAGAAAGCTGCGGATCGTCTCCCGACCGGCGGAACCAGACCACCATTTCACGCGCCACGGCCAGCGCCTTTTCGGGGCCACACAGGCGGTTAATCATATGCAGCGCCAGATCGATACCTGAAGTGATGCCTGCGCTGGTCCAGATATTATCATCCTGCACAAATATCCGGTTTTCTTTAATCACCGCCGAGGGAGCCGCGGTACGCAAACGGCTAATCACGTCATGATGTGTGGTGCACTGCCGGTGATTCAGCAACCCGGATTTCGCCGCCAGCAATGCCCCCGAACAGACGCACATCACCGTGATATCCCGACGCTGAATGGCTGGCTGCAGGCGCATCAGCCAGTGCTGGATCTGCAACGCCTGCGGTGTCGAAAACTGAGTGCGGGAGTCGCTCACGCCGGGCAGGACCAGCAGGCTCCCCGCCGGGAGCCCTTCCGGTAAGGGCTGAATGCCGCTCATTGCGAGACCAATCGACGTTTGGACCTCAGGTTGCGGGCCAATGTAATGCAGGCGAAACGCATCGCCCGCCAGCACAAAGGTTTCCGCCGGGCCGGTCATATCTAAAGACAGCACCCCGGGCAACATTACAAACCAGACGTCGATGCGCATTACAGTGACTCCAGCGTCTCCGCTACCGTTTTAATTCCGGCAAACCGCCCGGCCAGTACCGTTTCGGTACGATGACGAATTTCCGCTGCGCTAAGGATAATCCCTCTGTACGTCATGGGAAACGTCAGCGTTGCCTCGCTCACAAAGGTCACAGCATAACCCAGATCGGATGCCACCCGTGCGGTGGTCTCGCAGCACTGTTCAGTACGAATGCCACACACGATTAGCTGGTTGATATCACGCTCGCGCAACCAGCGGTCAAGCCCGGTATCCGTGAAGGCATTATGGACGTGTTTCTGGAAAACCACATCCGGCTGATGACGTAAAAAGGCCATCGGTTTGACATAGCCGCTTTGCAGTGAGAAAGGGCCATCTTCATCCACATGAAATATATCAACGACGGGAATATTGCGTGCCTGGCAACCCTCAATCAGCCCCAGCATTGCCTGCTGAAAGGCCGGAACATCTTGTTCCTGCCAGTAATCACGGTGATGAAAAGACTGTTGGGTATCGATGTTGAGTAGTGCAATACGTGTCATGATGGTGCTCCTCGCCAGTGGGTATGAATACATACTGACGAGGAAACAGGCACGCGGACAGACCAAAAAAGGACATCCTCGTGCCGCTGGCAGACAATCGCGTTTACGACATCAGCGGCAGCAACTGCTGATAAATTTTGCGGAACACATCGCGCCTTTCTGCGTAACGCGCATGGCGTGTCGCATCAGGCAGATGCGCCTGTTCCAGCGTAAGCTGCGGCAACAGTTGCGCAAGCGGTATTTCCGGGTTCATGGCGATCTGCGCCAGTCGCGCGGCACCGAGCGCTGGCCCGACGTCACCACCGGTGCGGAAATCCAGCTGCAGTCCGCTAATATCCGCCAGCATTTGTCGCCAGTACGGGCTTCGCGCCCCGCCGCCAATCAGGGTAATGCTCGCCGGTTTCAGGCCGCAGTCATGCACCACGTCCATTCCATCAGCCAGGGCATAACCTACGCCTTCGAGAACTGCTCGTGCCAGTTCTGCCGGGCCATGTTGATGGGTTAAGCCAAAGAACACGCCCTTTGCTTCCGGGTTGTTGTGCGGCGTTCGCTCACCGGACAGATACGGTAAAAACCAGACGGTACCGGCATTTTCATCCGCCTGTTGGGCTGCGGCAATCAGCGCAGGCACATCGGCCATCCCGGTCAGCTTCGCCGCCCAGTCCAGGCACGACGCGGCGCTCAGCATCACCGACATCAAATGCCATTTTCCTGGCAGCGCATGGCAGAAGCTGTGCACTGCACTTTCAGGGTTGCTGCGATACCCATCACTGACGGCAAAATAGACGCCGGAGGTTCCCAGCGAGAGCATAGCCTGCCCAGCCTCAACCATCCCGACACCCACAGCCCCCGCCGCGTTGTCCCCGCCTCCAGCCACCACCGGTACGGCAGGCATATTCCAGCGTTCAGCAACCGCTGGCAGCAATGTGCCCGTCACCTCACTGCCTTCGAACAGTGCGGGCATGTGTTCACGGGTCAGATGGCAGGCATCCAGCATCGCCTCGCTCCAGTCACGTTTCGCCACGTCGAGCCACATCGTGCCGGCGGCATCGGACATGTCGCTGGCGAAATCCCCCGTCATGCGAAAACGCAGATAATCTTTTGGCAGCAATACTTTTGCCACCTGACGGAAAATATCCGGCTCGTGGCGCTGCACCCACAGTAATTTGGGTGCTGTAAAGCCGGGCATCATCAGGTTGCCGGTAATCTCACGAGAGGCAGGAACACGTGCCTCAAGAAGCGCACACTCTTCTGCACATCGGCCATCGTTCCAGAGAATGGCAGGACGGAGCACACGATGCTGGCTGTCGAGCAGCGTAGCGCCGTGCATTTGTCCGGCGATCCCCAGCGCGTTGACGTCACGCAGACTGTGCTGCTTGCCCAGGGCCTGAATGGCACGATCCGTCGCCTGCCACCACTGCTCCGGATCCTGCTCCGACCACAGCGGGTGCGGACGTGAAACCTGCAGTTTTTCTGTCTGCGTTGCTAACACGTGGCCCTGCTCGCTTAACAGGATGGCTTTCACACCCGATGTGCCAAGATCGATCCCGATGTACATTAACGGTGACTCCTTTAACAGAAATGCCCGGTGGCGCTACCGCTTACCGGGCCTGCGTGCTGTTATTTATCGAACAGGTAGTGATTGACCAGATTTTCCAGCAGCTCCTGGTGTCCGCTCTGGTGCTGCGGAGCCAGCTGATGTTGTTCAGCGTACTTCGCAATTTCCGCAAGCGATAACTGGCCTTTCAGAATTTGCTGGCCCAGCTCACTGTTCCAGCCGCTATAACGCTTCGCCACGCGCTTATCCAGCTCGCCGCCTTCGATCATGCGCGCGGCCACTTTCAGCGCCAGCGCCATGGTGTCCATCGCGCCAATGTGGCCGTAGAACAGATCGTATTTATCGGTGCTCTGGCGACGCACTTTGGCGTCAAAGTTCAGGCCACCGGTGGTGAATCCCCCCGCTTTGATAATTTCATACATCACCAGCGCATTCTCTTCCACGCTGTTCGGGAACTGATCCGTATCCCAGCCCAGCTGCGCATCGCCACGGTTAGCGTCGACAGAGCCGAAAATACCCAGCGCAATCGCAGACGCGATCTCGTGATGGAATGAGTGGCCCGCGAGGGTGGCGTGGTTGGCTTCAATGTTAACTTTAATCTCTTTTTCCAGGCCAAACTGCTTCAGGAAACCGTACACCGTCGCCACATCATAGTCATACTGGTGCTTGGTGGGTTCCTGCGGTTTCGGCTCAATCAGCAGCGTGCCGCGGAAACCGATTTTATGCTTATGCTCAACAACCATCTGCATAAAGCGGCCAATTTGCTCACGCTCCTGGCGCAGGTCCGTGTTAAGCAGGGTTTCGTAGCCTTCACGGCCGCCCCACAGAACATAGTTCTCACCGCCCAGCTGATGCGTGGCGTTCATGGCCGTCACCACCTGCGTGGCCGCCCAGCTAAATACTTCCGGATCCGGGTTAGTTGCCGCCCCCGCGCCGTAGCGTGGATTCGTGAAGCAGTTCGCCGTGCCCCACAGCAGCTTCACGCCACTTTGCTGCTGTTTCGCCGCCAGCACATCCACCATCTGCGCGAAGTTGTTCAGGTACTCTTTCAGCGACGCGCCCTCTGGCGACACGTCCACATCGTGGAAGCAGTAGTACGGCACGTTCAGCTTGTGGAAGAACTCAAACGCCACATCGGCTTTCCGTTTCGCCAGCTCGATAGCCTCACCCGGCTGTTGCCACGGACGGTCAAAGGAGCCCACGCCGAACATGTCGGCGCCATTCCAGCAGAAGGTATGCCAGTAACAGGCAGCAAAGCGCAAATGATCTTCCATGCGCTTACCCAGCACCAGCTCATCCGGGTTGTAGTGACGAAATGCTAAAGGATTGGTCGTTTTTGGGCCTTCGTAATGAACACGATCGAGTTGGTCGAAATAAGCTTGCATATTGAGCTCCATAATCAGGGTATGCGGCGAGTCGTTGATACAGGAGTAATAGTGAATAGACATTTGGGGTTGCTCAATTACGTTATTTCACACTGCTATTGAGAGAATGCACAACTGTGCGCTGGCTCGCAAAATAATGCGCAGGCAAACTATTTTTCGGCGTGTATTCCAGAATCAAATGTAATTAAGACGTTACGTATTTTAAAATCCGATCGCGGTCATAAATTCAGAAATAAACCAAATATCATAATAGGAAGATAAAAATCTGTAATTGCCAGCCTGCCTTTCCGCGTTAAAAATTTGCTGCGTCTCAGTAGTGAATGTTTCTTTTATCTCAGCAACACATACCCCTACAAAAGGCCTAATAATTATGAAGATAAAGAACCTGACCCTAACGCTCTGCACTACGCTCCTGCTGGCAAGCTTTGCAGGCCATGCTAAGGAGGTCAAAATTGGCATGGCGATTGATGACCTGCGTCTGGAGCGCTGGCAAAAAGATCGCGATATTTTTGTTAAGAAAGCAGAATCACTCGGCGCAAGCGTGTTTGTTCAGTCGGCGAACGGCAACGAAGAAACGCAAATGTCGCAAATTGAGAATATGATCAACCGTGGTGTCGATGTCCTGGTCATTATCCCCTATAACGGCCAGGTATTAAGTAACGTGGTGAAAGAAGCCAAACAGGAAGGGATAAAAGTTCTGGCCTATGACCGTATGATTAATAATGCGGATATTGATTATTATATTTCCTTCGACAATGAAAAAGTGGGCGAATTACAGGCGCAAAGCCTGATCGACAAAGTGCCTCAGGGCAATTATTTCCTGATGGGCGGTTCACCGGTAGATAACAACGCCAAACTGTTCCGCGAAGGGCAAATGAAAGTTCTTAAGCCGTACATCGACAGCGGGAAAATTAAAGTGGTTGGCGATCAATGGGCCGACGGATGGCTGCCAGAAAACGCGCTGAAAATTATGGAGAACGCGCTGACGGCCAACAACAACAAAATTGATGCGGTCGTCGCCTCCAACGATGCTACCGCAGGCGGCGCGATTCAGGCTCTGAGCGCCCAGGGCCTGGCCGGGAAAGTGGCCATTTCAGGGCAAGATGCCGATCTGGCCGGGGTAAAACGTATTATCGCCGGCACCCAGACCATGACGGTCTACAAACCGATTACCGAGCTTGCGAATACGGCGGCGGAAATTGCCGTGGAGCTGGGCAACGGTAAGCAACCTAAAGCCGACGCGACGCTGAATAACGGGCTGAAAGACGTTCCGGCTCGTCTGCTCACCCCTATTGAAGTCAATAAAGAGAACATTGACGCCACCGTGATTAAAGACGGTTTCCACAAGAAGAGCGAACTGTAATCCGGCGCGCCCCTGCTCTGCGGGGGCGCTTCACGTTGTACTGTTCTTCCCTCGGGTTACGTGGAGCAGTTATGCCTTATTTACTTGAAATGAAAAGCATCACCAAGCGCTTCGGCACGGTGAAAGCCGTCGACAACGTCAGTCTTCGGCTGAACCCCGGCGAGGTCGTTTCGCTGTGTGGCGAGAACGGCTCGGGCAAGTCAACGCTGATGAAAGTGTTGTGCGGGATCTACCCCCATGGCAGTTACGAAGGCGAAATCGTCTTTGCCGGTGAAGTGATTCAGGCGACACACATTCGCGATACCGAACGTAAAGGCATCGCCATCATCCACCAGGAGCTGGCGCTGGTGAAGCATCTCACCGTGCTGGAGAACATTTTCCTTGGGGCCGAAATTTCCCGCCACGGCGTGCTGGATTACGACACCATGACGCTGCGCTGTGAAAAGCTGCTGGCGCAGGTGAGCCTCAGCATTTCACCGGACATCCGCGTGGGGGATCTGGGCCTGGGGCAGCAGCAGCTGGTCGAAATTGCGAAAGCACTGAATAAACAGGTCAGGCTGCTCATACTCGATGAGCCAACGGCGTCGCTCACCGAACAGGAAACCGCGGTTCTGCTCAATATCATCCGCGACCTGCAAAACCACGGCATCGCCTGCATCTACATTTCGCACAAGCTCAACGAGGTCAAAGCCATTTCGGACACCATTTGCGTGATCCGCGACGGACAACACATCGGCACGCGTGAAGCCGCGGGCATGAGTGAAGATGACATCATCACCATGATGGTGGGCCGCGAGCTGACGGCACTCTACCCTAATGAACCTCACACCACCGGTGACGAAGTGTTACGCGTGGAAAACCTGACCGCGTGGCATCCCGTTAACCGCCACATTAAGCGCGTCAATAACGTCTCGTTTTCTCTTCACAGCGGTGAAATTCTTGGGATTGCGGGGCTCGTCGGGGCCGGGCGAACCGAAGCCGTACAGTGTCTGTTTGGCGTATGGCCGGGGCGCTGGGAGGGCAAAATTTATATCGACGGACAGCCGGTGAAAATTGACAACTGCCAGCAGGCGATTGCCCGCGGTATTGCCATGGTCCCGGAAGACCGTAAAAAAGACGGCATCGTGCCGGTGATGGCGGTCGGAAAAAATATCACGCTGGCAGCACTCGATCAGTTCTCCGGTGCGCTAAGCAGCCTGGACGATGCAGCAGAGCAGCAATGTATTCTGCAGTCTCTCGCCCGCCTCAAGGTGAAGACGTCCTCTCCTGAACTGGCCATTGGTCGTCTGAGCGGCGGCAACCAGCAAAAAGCGATTCTGGCCCGCTGCCTGCTTCTCAACCCGCGCATATTAATCCTCGATGAGCCCACGCGCGGGATTGATATCGGTGCCAAATATGAAATCTACAAACTGATTAATCAGCTTGTACAGCAAGGGATTGCCGTCATTGTCATCTCGTCTGAGTTACCCGAAGTGCTCGGCCTGAGCGACCGCGTGCTGGTCATGCACGAGGGAAAACTGAAAGCCAACCTGATTAACCAGAACCTGACGCAGGAGCAGGTGATGGAAGCCGCTTTAAGGAGCGAACGTCATGTCGAAAAGCAATCCGTCTGATATCAAAGTCGCTGTTCCGACGCCCGGCGCGTTCGCGGGGCTAAAAGCGCTGAACCTGCAGGTTTTCGTGATGATCGCGGCGATTATCGTCATCATGCTGTTTTTTACCTGGATGACCGATGGCTCGTACCTGAGCGCGCGGAACGTCTCTAACCTGCTGCGCCAGACCGCCATCACCGGCATTCTGGCCGTGGGAATGGTGTTTGTGATTATCTCCGCGGAAATCGACCTGTCGGTCGGGTCGATGATGGGCCTGCTTGGCGGCGTGGCGGCTATTTTTGACGTCTGGCTTGGCTGGCCGCTGCCGCTGACCGTGGCGGTCACGCTGGTACTGGGCCTGGTATTGGGTGCCTGGAACGGCTGGTGGGTTGCCTACCGTAAAGTGCCATCGTTCATTGTTACCCTGGCAGGAATGCTGGCCTTTCGCGGGATCTTAATCGGCATCACCAACGGCACCACCGTCTCCCCCACCAGCGCGGCCATGTCGCAGATTGGCCAGAGTTACCTCTCAGACAGCATAGGCTTTACGATTGGGGTGATTGGGCTGCTGGCGTTTGTCGCGTGGCAGTGGCGCGGTCGTATGCGCCGTCAGGCGCTAGGGCTGGCGTCGCCGGCGTCAACGTCGGTGGTCGGGCGTCAGGCGCTCACCGCAGTCATTGTGCTCGGCGCAATCTGGCTCCTGAACGACTATCGCGGCGTCCCTACGCCGGTATTGTTGCTGGCCCTCTTACTGCTGGGCGGCATGTTTATGGCCACCCGTACCGCGTTCGGTCGCCGTATTTACGCCATCGGTGGCAACCTTGAAGCCGCCCGTCTGTCAGGGATTAACGTCGAGCGTACCAAACTGGCCGTCTTCGCCATTAATGGCCTGATGGTCGCTATCGCCGGGCTGATCCTCAGCTCGCGTCTGGGGGCCGGTTCTCCCTCCGCCGGCAACATCGCCGAGCTGGATGCTATTGCCGCCTGCGTCATTGGCGGCACCAGCCTCGCAGGCGGTATCGGTAGCGTGGCGGGCGCGGTGATGGGGGCATTTATTATGGCGTCGCTGGATAACGGGATGAGTATGATGGACGTCCCGACGTTTTGGCAGTATATCGTCAAGGGGGCCATTCTTTTGCTGGCAGTCTGGATGGACTCAGCAACCAAGCGACGGGCCTGATAACGGTATTGTGACTTAATTGGGAAGTGAGCCATGTTTGAAAAGCGTCACCGCATTACGTTGTTATTCAATGCCAATAAAGCCTACGACCGTCAGGTGGTTGAAGGGGTTGGCGAATATTTGCAGGCGTCGCAATCGGAGTGGGATATTTTTATTGAAGAAGATTTCCGCACCCGTCTGGAGAACATCAAAGACTGGCTGGGCGATGGCGTCATCGCCGACTATGACGACCCCGTGATTGAGCAACTGCTGACCGACGTCGACGTCCCGATTGTGGGCGTCGGCGGCTCCTATCATTCTCCGGAACACTATCCGCCAGTCCATTATATTGCTACCGATAACCATGCCCTGGTCGAAGCAGCCTTTCTCCATTTAAAAGAGAAAGGCGTTCATCGCTTTGCGTTTTATGGTTTGCCCGCCACCAGCGGCAAGCGCTGGGCCGTTGAGCGTGAGCACGCGTTTTGTCAGTTGGTCGCGCAGGAGAAGTACCGCGGCGTGGTCTATCAGGGGCTGGAAACCGCACCGGAGAACTGGCAGCACGCGCAAAACCGCCTGGCGGACTGGCTGCAAACGCTGCCGCCGCAAACCGGTATTATTGCCGTTACGGATGCCCGCGCGCGCCACGTGCTACAGGTCTGCGAACATTTACACATCCCGGTACCTGAAAAACTGTGCGTGATTGGCATTGATAACGAAGAACTTACCCGCTATCTGTCTCGCGTGGCGCTCTCTTCCGTTGCTCAGGGCACTCGTCAAATGGGCTATCAGGCGGCGAAGCTGCTGCATCGTCTGCTGGATAAAGAGTCTCTACCGCTTCAGCGCTTGCTGGTACCCCCTGTGCGCGTCGTTGAACGGCGCTCAACCGACTATCGCTCCTTAAGCGATCCTGCCGTCATTCAGGCCATGCACTATATTCGCAACCACGCGTGTAAAGGGATTAAGGTCGATCAGGTTCTGGATTCAGTGGGCATTTCGCGTTCGAATCTGGAGAAGCGCTTCAAAGAAGAGGTGGGCGAAACCATTCATGCGGTTATTCATGCTGAGAAGCTGGAGAAGGCCCGCAGCCTGCTCATCTCCACGTCGCTATCGATCAACGAAATTTCGCAGATGTGCGGTTACCCATCCCTGCAGTATTTCTATTCGGTGTTTCGCAAAGAATATGACACCACACCCAAAGAGTACCGGGATCGCCACAGCGAGGTGCTGATATAGAAAAGAAAACGCCTTCCACTGGAAGGCGTTCTTTTAAGATTACATATGGGCGGCAATTAAGCGCTGGTTATCCTGGTACATGGCGAACAGATAGTTGTTATAGCTCTGTCCCTTCGTCGAATACCCTTTCAGCTTGTGGATCATCGTACTGGCCGTCACTTCCTGGTCCGCTTTACGCAACTGCGCGCGTGATTTACGGAACGATGAGTAGGCCGGGTGCGTGTTCAGATTCACCACGTAGGCATTCACAGAATCTTTCACTGATTCAAACTGAGAATAACCTTTCACCTTGCCAGGCGCATTGTTACAACGACCTTTCACACACTTCATACCGAAAAGGTTATTGTTGTTACGCGCAAGCTTAGAGGTCCCCCAGCCGCTTTCAGCAGCCGCCATGGTCGCAACCATGCTACCCGGGATGATATCCACACGCTCAAGGAGAGCGTTCCACGGCACACGACGGGTGTTACCGTTCCAGCTCAGCTTGTAGCGCTTCGTGATATCTTTCAGACGCGCGCGCTCTGACGGCGACCAGCGGCTATCGTACTGTTTCGAAATCAGCCAGTTACGATCCGCAGTAATCGCGGCATTTTGACTCGTGATGTAAGGCATTACCGTCCGGAGAAACGCTTTTTTCCTTGGTGTTCCGGAAGGGTATTTTCGCAAATCAGGAAGTGAACTACTCTTTGCACTATTGCGAGAATACTCTTGTTTACTGCTAACCTTACTACTTGTCGTCTTTATTACGTGGGCTTTCTTACTCGTTGTATCCGTGTGCGTCTTCGCAAGCACCTCACCCGAAAATGCCGTGGTGAGTAACATGAGTATCGCAGCCCCATATCGTCGAATGGGAGTCGATATCATTAGGTCTCCTGGTCGGATGTAATCATCCTAACACCTTATTTTTTTCACAAATTTGAGAGCGGAATCTCAAATCATATCAAAAATAGACTTCAAGAGCACGTATAGAAATAGTCCAATTCTGAAACTATGTCATCTGAAACTTGCTCATTTAAGCATCAATTCTAAAAAAATGTGTGCGATCTCGCAGATAACTGCCTAATTTTGCGCGAGATCACTCATCCTCACGCATCCTCCGGGCAGAAAGCGCCGGGGGATGAGTTTTTACCCTCCGCCTGGTGGCACACTGGTCAAAAATGCCGCGACAGGAAAATGGAATGAAACGCACCGCAATAGCCTTTCTGATGTTACCCGCACTGGCACATGCTGACTGGTCGTCACCGGGGTTTAACGCCTTTAGCGCCGAAGGCACCGGCGTTTTCATAAGCCAGGCAAAGCTTGCGAAGGGTACGCGTCCTTTGACCGTGAGTTTTGACAACACGTGCTGGCAGCCAACAGACGCGATAAAACTCAATGAGATGCTGTCGCTTAAACCCTGTGACGGCACGCCGCCGCAGTGGCGCCTGTTCCGCGACGGTGAATACCAGATGCGGATAGATACCCGCTCCGGCACGCCCACCCTGCTGCTGACCATCCAGAGCACTGCAGAACAGCCGGTGGCAAACGTCATCCGCCAGTGCCCAAGGTGGGACGGTAAACCGCTGACGCTGGACGTCAGCCATACCTTCCCGGAAGGCTCGGTCGTGCGCGACTATTACAGTAAACAGACCGCGACAGTGCAGAACGGAAAAATCACTCTGCAGCCAGCCGCCAACAGCAACGGCCTGCTGCTGCTTGAGCGCGCAGAAACCGACAAGCCCGCGCCGTTTAGCTGGCAAAACGCCACCGTCTATTTTGTACTGACCGACCGCTATGTGAATGGCGACCCTGGCAACGACAACAGCTATGGCCGTCATAAAGACGGCATGCAGGAGATCGGCACGTTCCACGGCGGCGATCTTAAGGGGCTGGCCAGCAAGCTCGATTACTTACAGCAGCTGGGCGTGAATGCCCTCTGGATAAGCTCTCCGCTTGAGCAGATCCATGGCTGGGTGGGCGGGGGGACCAAAGGTGACTTCCCTCATTACGCCTATCACGGCTACTACACCCAAGACTGGACAACGCTTGATGCCAACATGGGTAGCGAAGAGGATTTACGCCATCTTGTTGATGAAGCGCATAAACGCGGCATTCGCATCCTGTTCGATATCGTGATGAACCACACGGGCTACGCAACGCTTGCGGACATGCAGGAGTATCAGTTTGGCGCCTTGTACCTGCAGGGCGATGAACTGAAAAAGACGCTGGGAGAGCGCTGGACAAACTGGACGCCGGGCGCAGGCCAAAGCTGGCACAGCTTTAACGACTACATCAACTTCAGCGACAAAGCCGCATGGGAAAAATGGTGGGGGAAAAAGTGGATCCGCACCGACATTGGCGATTACGACAACCCCGGCTTCGATGATTTAACGATGTCGCTGGCGTTCTTACCCGATTTGAAAACAGAATCCACCGCGCCTTCCGGGTTACCTAACTTCTATCAACACAAACCCGATACCCATGCGAAAGCCATTCCGGGCTATACCCCGCGCGATTACCTGACCCACTGGCTCAGCCAGTGGGTCAGGGACTATGGCATTGACGGTTTCCGGGTGGATACCGCCAAACACGTCGAACTTGCGGCCTGGCAACAGCTGAAAGACCAGGCAAGCCAGGCGCTGGCCGCCTGGAAAGGCGCGAACCCGGACAAAAAGCTCGACAACGCGCCATTCTGGATGACAGGGGAATCCTGGGGCCACGGGGTCATGCAGAGCGATTATTATCGCCACGGCTTCGACGCGATGATCAACTTCGATTATCAGGAGCAGGCGGCGAAAGCGGTAAATTGCCTGGCTGATATGGACCTCACGTGGCAGCAGATGGCGGAAAAGCTGCAAAGCTTCAATGTGCTGAGCTATCTCTCCTCGCATGACACGCGCCTGTTCCGTGAAGGCGGCCAGCGCGCGGCCGAACTGCTGCTGTTAGCGCCGGGTAGCGTTCAAATTTATTACGGAGATGAATCTGAACGTCCGTTCGGCCCGACGGGTTCCGACCCGCTGCAGGGCACCCGTTCAGACATGAACTGGCAGGACGTGACGGGCAAACAGGCTTTAACCGTCGCCCACTGGCAAACGCTGGGTCAGTTCCGCGCCCGCCATCCCGCGATAGGTGAAGGCAAGCAAACCACGCTGTCGCTGAAAGAGGGGTATGGTTTCGTGCGCGAGCATAAGGGCGATAAGGTGATGGTGGTTTGGGCAGGTAATCAATAAACCACACCCCTCACCCTAACCCTCTCCCCAAAGGGGTGTACAGTCCGGGGACATAGTGAACGCTTGTTCGGGGACATGGTAGACACTTACA
>ERZ791734.635-NODE-635-length-43563-cov-9.899214_pt1 | contig 43563 bp, 43 predicted proteins | sample MGYA00509953_ERZ791734 | MGnify/ENA primary metagenome ERZ791734 (study PRJEB30046, sample SAMN00792038) | human gut metagenome | study: EMG produced TPA metagenomics assembly of the A metagenome-wide association study of gut microbiota in type 2...
CCCTGGATCTGATTTCAGGCGTTGGGTGTGGATCACTATTGCACCGTTCGTGACAGATGGATGCCTTTTCTGTCCGGGCTGTAAGCGAACCACACTGCAGGTGCCAACGCTGACCCGGCATTGCGGTCATCACGAACATACGCCCACAACCGCCCGGTCTTCGTCTTCTTATTACCCGGCAGCAGTACCTGGACCGGGGTATCATCGGCATGGAGTTTGCCGTCAGTCATGACATAGCCATGAAGCGCCTCTTCCAGCGGAGACAGCAGCCGGCAGCATGCATCCACCCAGCCCGACAGCAGTGAACGGCTCAGCTCCACACCTTGCCGGCCGTATATTTCTGACTGGCAATACAGCGGGGTGTGCTCTGCATACTTCGAGGTCAGCACGCGGGCCAGCAGCCCCGGTCCGGCGATACCCCGCTCGATGGGCCGCGAAGGTGCAGGTGCCTGCACGATGGCATCGCACTGAGTACAGGCATGTTTTTCCCGTACCGTCCGGATAACCCGGAAGGCGCTACGCATCAACTCCAGCTGTTCGGCGGTATCCTCGCCCAGATAGCTCAGTGAACCGCCGCAGTTCGGGCAGCACGGCGCCGCAGGCAACAGTCGCTTTTCGTCACGGGGTAGTGATTCAGGGAACGGCTTACGGGTGCGGGTCTGACGCAACGGACGCTGTACTGCCGGGTCATACACTCTACCAGTCAGCGTATCGCTCTCTTTCTGAAGCCGGTTCAGATCGGCTTCCATTTGTGCGATACGGCGGGAGACTTTTTCGGAACGACTGCCGAAGTTCATCCGGCGGAGTTTATCCAGCTGCGCCTGCAGATGGTCTATTTCGCGCTCCCGGTTGCTCAGCTTTTCCTGCAGGGCGTGGATCAGCGCTTCCTGTTCGGCCAGGCGAAGCGCCCACGCTCCAGCCGTTTGGTCAGGAGGCACAGTCCGTCACCGGTGGACCACAGCAGTTTAACCTGACTGCCGCTGCGGCCCCGGAAAATGAAAACATGGCCGGACATGGGATCGTCTTTCAGCGCCGTTTGTACTTTCGCAGCCAGGCCGTTGAAGCCATTTCTCATATCGGTGATACCGGCAACCAGCCAAATTTTGGTCCCGGAAGGTAACGGGATCATCGCTTCAGTTCCTGTATCAGCAGAGTCAGGAGCTTTTCGCTGACATTGCCATTGAAGCGGAGCGTCCCGTGCCGGAACGTTACCTCACAGCTGATACTGAGGGTTTCCGGGTCCTCTGCGAGCGATTCTGGCTGTTCGGCAGCTGCATCGAGAGTCACAGGAAGTAGCTGGGGGCTCTCTGAAGAAGGTAATAGCAGCTTTCCCTCGCGCCATTGTTGTCGCCATTTGAACAACAGATTGGCGTTAATGCCATTTTCAAGAGCAAGTTTTGAGATGGATATCCCGGGTTCACAGGAGGCAGCAACGAGCTGCTGTTTAAATTCGGGAGGATAATTAGGGCAGCCTTTTCGCCTGTCGGGAGTCACATTTTTCTGCATATCTGACACTTTGGTTCCCACTACTTATTTGGTGGACACCACTTTGTCTAATTCGTCAGATTCTGACCAGACGGTTCAGGCTGTACGCTTACGTTTGAACCAGATAGTGGAAAAGTACTGGTTAATGGCACGGATATACGTCAACTTGGAATAAATAATTATCACCGTATGATAGCCTGTGTTATGCAGGACGACCGACTATTTTCAGGATCAATTCGTGAAAATATCTGTGGGTTTGCAGAAGAAACAGACGACGAATGGATGACAGAATGTGCCAGAGCAAGTCATATTCATGATGTGATAATGAAAATGCCAATGGGGTATGAAACGTTAATAGGTGAACTGGGGGAAGGTCTTTCCGGCGGTCAAAAACAGCGTATATTCATTGCCCGAGCTTTATACCGGAAACCTGGAATATTATTTATGGATGAGGCTACAAGTTCTCTTGATACAGAAAGTGAACGTTTCGTGAATGCTGCTATAAAAAAGATGAATATCACCCGGGTGATTATTTCACATAGAGAGACAACTTTAAGAACAGTTGATCGGATTTTTAGAATTACAAATTAGGATAATATATCACTAAAAGCAGCATTGCTGCATAATAAGCTATGCTGCTTTAGAAATTAGTCAACTTCCACTACTAGAAGAGGATGTTGATGAGTTAAATCCTGAGTTTAATAAACCTCCATTGTAGTTTGGATTAAAACTTCCAAGTCCTATACCCGGATTATAGTTAATACCGTTTGATGGTATTGTTATTGTCCTATTTGAACCATCAGCAATAACTCCTCCAATATATCCTCCAATTGCACTTCCTGCTATATCCGCACCAGGGATTTTTGTTGCTTTACCTAAAAAACCACCAGCCGCAGTACCTATTGCAACGGATGCATCTTTATCTAATCCTGCACCATGTATTAAAGCAAGTTCATCGGTTGTTATATGTCTCATGTTATTTCCTCTTTTTATTAAAGAAAGATAAAACAAATAAAAACAGTACACTCGCAAGTAACGAAAGAATTATTTTCTTTATGAAAAGATAAAGGGTTAATGTGTCTAAGTCTGAATTTATAAGTTGTATTATAAAGAACAACGAGAAATAAAAAAATAGTTTCATTATTAAACCATCCCTATACATGAGTCTTTGAGTGCTTATGAAAAACTTAGAAATAAAGACTATAGAAACCAAGGTAGCAAAAGTTTTTATTTATCCGAATATTTTTACTTCTTGCTGTTTGTATATCTTTTTTATTGTTGTAAAATAGTTCGTGCAATAGATAAAATAATAGTAATACCAATGAATTATACCAATTGCTTTTACTGCAAACCGTGATTTAAATCACATTTATATAGATGTATTATAAGTTTCAAGTCTCTTTCTACGAGAAAAGGCGAAGATATTTGTTCACCTTTGAGTAATTTATAATCCATTATATCTTAATCAGATGTATATCATAAACAAATATGAGATTATCTAAATATATTAGTAAACGATTCCTTATAAGGAATTATTTGCTTCTTTTTCCAACTTCAGGTGTTATAGATATCTCATAATAACAATTTCAGACTGTTATGTGATATTGTAACGTATATTGTATTCCTGTTATGACTGCATTCATCGCCATGTGAAGTAATATGGGCATTAACAGGCCATTCGACTTTATTTTTGCACTGATGAGAACTAACGATATCAGAAAGAGCATCAAAAATGTACGAAAGTCAGTATATTGTAGATGTAATGCAGAAAATATGACTGATGTTACAATAGCAGAGATGTAAATATTGTCATTAAACCAGAATTTAAAAGAGTTAAAAAGACACCCTCGAAATACAATCTCTTCATATACAGGAACAAGAAGTACAGAAGAAAATATATTAATCCATAAAATGGCTCCGGAAAAAGACATTTGCGAGATCATCCATTCTTCCGTTTTCCTCACTGCCAGCAGATAAGGGACAAATAACTGAATAATCATTATTAAAGAGAAAAGAGTAAAAAAAACATCCAGTCGAAAAGAACCTCTTCCTAATCCTTCTCTTTTTCGGAAGAAAATAAAATACAGTGGAACAAGAATTAGAAATTCAGCAAGAAATAATGCTGGAACAAGAAGCCCCCTGGATATAAGTTCCTGCCTGTTTGTAAGGAATGCAGGAATAAAGGTAATAGAAAATGATAAGGTAAACATTGAAAAGCAGCCGACTGATGACTGTTTTTTTATAGTTGCATTTTTATTTTTTGTTATTTCCATTTATATTCCCTTACTTGTCGTTTAAAATTCTTCTATATAACAGGAAGAGGTAACCATAGAATGAACGTTTATTTTCCTGTATCAGAACAGCCATAACTTTTATTTTATAGTTGTTATCAGTGAATGAATGCAAACTAATAGAACAATGAGAAAAAGAATGGAGAAAAAGCGACGGACCGGACGCCATAGTTCATATTCTCGTGTATCAGCCTCACGTATCAACCTTTCTGAAATGGTTTCGGTTTCCTTACCTCGTTCCAGAATATGTCTGTAATATTTCCTCATGACATATACCGAAAACTGAAACCAGATTAATATGGATGGACACACAACACATAAACTTCTGATGATATCACCCGGGAAAGTATCTTGGGCGGGTAAAAGAAAGTCATATACTCTGAATAAAATCATCATCGAGATAAATGAGACGCCAGCACCTATCCAGTATTCGATATGGGAAGATGCAGCATTATATGCGTCAGTAAAATTTTTCTTTCTTAATGAAGGTGGAAGTGCTGAATGTTCAGGAATGCTTTTTCTTGTCCAGTATATTTTCATATAGCAACTCATATAAAAAGTGTTCTACTTTACTATGATGATGACGATTTATAAAAGGCTTATAATGACTACTTCTCCTTTCATTCTCGAATTTCACGATAATGATAGAGATAATCATTATCAATTGATTGTGTCAGTAATTTTGACTTACATCACACTTTCATGGTTTAATCAGGTGATTTATTTAATGAAAAGAGTGTGTTTGTGGATGTATTGTGTATATGTCTTACCGGGCATCTGTTCTTACATTAATTAATATATTGCTATTTAAGTATTGGTGGTATTGTCAGTAACATTCTTTTGGTTAATTTAGTTATTATTCCTCACTGATTAATTGTCCTTCCGTTCTTATTGTTTGTAACTTGTGTTTGTATCGTACCTTTCAGGTGTTGATGCGCGCTTTACTGTGTCTGCACCGGCTTGACAAAATCCAACAGGGTTTGAAAAGGAAGATTTCGTGCAAATAACCGAAGCCTTAATTTCAGAGCCGGGAGACATCCGGCGTTTTGTTCAGCAGGCGGTGGACCACTGGCCGCATTTGCTGGCATTTTACTTCACACTCCATTCGGCAGAAGGAAATATCAACGGGCAACAGATTCATGCATTCTGTACTTCCTTTTACCGACAGGTGCACGAACGTATTACTGAGCGTAATCACACGGCCAGTCCATCCTCGCCGGTGGTATTACGCTGGTTGCGGGAACAACATGGAGGAGCAACAACACGATGCCTGTTGCTGCTCAGCCAGACGAGCATTTGCCATCCGCGGGCCAGTGCCACGGTTGATGAAGAATGTTCGCAACGGGTGGATTTATTGCAACAGACCTGGAAGGTGATAAGCGCTGGCGGACAATGCCAGGTTGAAAGGTGTTTTCGGGTTGCCCGGGGTGATACATCCGGTCAGTATGTAGCGTTAAAAACCGTCGCATTGTCTCTGGGGTTACCGGTTGTGACCGCCATTACCCATCGTCCGGTACAGCGCTGTACATTGATTACAGCTCAGTGAATCAGCGCAGTTGTGTAGTCAACGAGGTTTTCTGGCTTTTTGTCGGTCATTCAGCACCATTAGCCGGGTCTCTGCCTCTTTCTGTTCCTGTGGAGTCACTTCCCCGCACGGCTGCCCCTTCAGGTCGTAACGGGCGCCATCTGCCATTAACGCACATTAATAGTGCGGAGACTGCACATAAGACGCCACTGCCGCGTGTAATGTACCAGCGCCAAACGCCAGTTCTCTGATGGCGATATCCTGTATCAGGTCGTCAGGTATCTCAACTTTAAGCGGTTGGGGTTTTTCCCGGTTGAATAACTCAGGCCAGAGTTCCACAAGACGATTAATACGCTTACGGTTTTTACGCTGGCGTTTTGTCATATGCCGCCACGGTGTTTTTTCAGCAGAGCAGGGCTCTGTTTATCGTTCAACTGTGGTATCCGTTCCCTGGCCTTCACGTTGTGTGCAGTGTTCGTTTTATCCTGCAGCGGCGTTGCCGGTGATTTACTGAAAATGCCCTGTGGTTTACGGTTAATGGTCAGCGTTACCATCAGTATTGTTACCTCATGCTGTCAATGGAAGTAGTACTCCATCCAGAGCCTTGGCGACCCCGGGGCTGAAAACGAAACAATAACCCGCGCGCAGTGCGAGGAGCCCGGGTGTGAAGCAATCAGCAGGTAATATTAATGACAAGACCAGCAGGTTCTTTAGACAAACGAACAATATCAGCAAATACGACAGTTCCAGGAGAGGTAAAAAGTTTTTTACTTGCACAATTCTTAAAAAAATGGAGACGAACAAAAATGGGGCGACATACCTGGAAAGTATCGCTACCAGATGATGCTAAAAAGCAGAAATAGTGTTCCAGGCCTGAAAGGGATGAGAATCAGTATCTGTGTGTATTTATAACATCTTCTTGAAGAGGCTGGAGATTGTTAGTCCATTAGTATAATCGATATTCGTTTTCCTGCGAATATGCAGGCTACACCAGATATATGATTGCTACCGAATTTCATCAGTTTGATGAAATTACGCATCATACTGCGGGGTTTTCTCATTAACATTAACGAAAGTGAATGGACTCAGACAAGTAGTGACCGGCGCAATTTCGCTAAGTATCAAATACAAAGAACGTTCTCTTACTTTCTGCGATGGCCTTTCCTTCGGAAAGGAAGTGACGATTAAGTGCCGCAAAATGTGATACATATATTATTTTTATGGCAAATCCTATCAGGTGATTTGCCATAAATGAATGAAAAACCGAGTGTTAATAAATGAGTAAGAAGAAGATTTCTGTTGAAAATGAAGAGTTCAATACTTTCCGGGCATTACTTCTGAGTATTGACTTTGTTAAAAAACTGGTCACAGAAATGTCTGATGAAGATTTAAATAAGGTTAAGGAAAACTTTGACATAGCTATTCAGCAACGTAATGAGCGAAAGGAAAATATGAAAGCTATCAAATTACTCATGGATGAACATGGCATATCTCTGGAAGATTTTTATCGTGAATTTGGCAAAAAATCACAGGCAGGCAGAAAAAGTGTGTCAGGAGGGCATAAATACGAGTATGACGATAACGGTAAAAGAATGTACTGGAATGGGCAAGGACGTCGGCCTAAGGCCATAGCAGAGGCTATAAAAGCCGGAGGTTCTCTTGATGATTTTCTTATATCTCAGGAAGTATCATCTGGTCCTGATTATGAATAACAGCAATATATATTTTGATCTGTATTAATATCAAGGAATATATAGTAAACACTTCTCCGGAGTTGATATATTATCGGCAGGGAATGAAAATGCCTGACTTCATGCTAATATATGGCAATAAAGATAAATGAGTTATACTGTAGAGTTATGAAATAACGATAGTGATAAGAGCCAGTCAGCGAGACTGATTGTTTTATCTGTACTGGCAGCAGGCAGTTTACCATGGCTTACTGCTTCAGCTTCTGAATCTGTGTTGATGATATTTATCTGTTTATAAGGCAAGGCTTGTCTCTGTGAGTTGGTAATCTTTATCCCGGGATAGCTTTTCTCTGTATTTTTAGTATAGCCAGTAATCGATTACTCCTGTATGCGCAAAAATATAGCAACTCATCCATGGTAAACATGTCAGCTTTTACCTACATATAGATAAATTCATATTTCACGATATACGACCCAATTTTATTAACACGAGCTGTTACCCATACACCTGTCATCCCCTGTTTATGGTGACTGCGCAGGAACTCTTTATTTGTACAAAGTTGTATCCATCTGGAAGTGTTTTGAACTTTCAACCAGAGTCCCGCTTCACAATGTCCATACTTTCCTCTTGATGGTCCCGGAAAAACAACATCATATTCAGATTCATAGCTAATAACCTTATCCGGAAAAAGATAAACACAGACATCGTAACAGTTCAGACTCAGTATAAATCCAAGACAAAATCCCCCCGTGAATGCATTTAATAAATACTTTAATGTTCTGTTAAAGGTGCGGATATAAAATGCATAAATAAAAGAAAGAGAACCGGTGGTTATACCGGTGCAAAAATATGTTGTCCATTCAGGTACCGTATTTTGTAAAACAGTATAATGAGATATGGCGGATGCCCACAACATATACCAGCACAAACCACCTGCAATAAGATATGTTATTGCTGTGGAAAACCATTTCCTGTATTTATTTTCAGGGTGATTGTTCTTGCCCGTCAACGCATTTCCAGAATATTTAAAAATAACCTGTCACCGAAACAGAATAAAGGCGCAATAACCATAACGGGAAAATATGCGCCTCTGGTAATCGACAGTGTTACTTCAGACAGTGAGTTTCCCATTCCTTGACTGCAAATGTATCCATCATACCTGAAATATAGTCAACCACTGCTCGTTTTTTGCTGATTTTAAATATACAGGAATCTGGTTGGGGTAAGGTGAATTTAAGTTCAGGAGGCGGAAATTTATAATTCTCTCCTTCATTGTAAAAGTCATATAAATCCCTGATTATTTTATTTCCCCTGAACTCATAGGTGAGGATATTACGTTTTCGCATGATGACTTTAAAGAGAAGTTTTTTGAGCCCTTCGGATAACGCATTCAGTTTCCCGAATCCCAGTTCCTGAAAACCATTCAGGTTCGTTACTACAGAAATATCTGCAACGAGGCGATTGACAATATTTGAAGTTAACTCCTTGCGGAATATGATGGCAAATTCTTCTGAGGTTTTCAGTAAGTTAGCCTGAAAAGCGGTGTTTCTCGACTGAGTAACGATTTCCCTGAACTGTTCCCTCGCTCCCCGGAATTCGTCAGAAATCTGAAACTCATATTCAATATCTTCAATCGTGACCATGTTCCTGCTAAGGGCATCTTCCAGGTCATGCGCGGCATAGGCAATCTCATCCGCGAGATCCATTATCTGCGCATCAATCGTTTTCTCTCCGGGATTCAGATCGAGCTGATTTTCAGCAAGCAGGTTAATGTAAAAATAGTAATCATCATCATAAATGAACTTGCCGGCAGTAGCTGCAGCGCGGGGGATGGGATACTTAACAACCGAAAGTAAACTACGGTGAGTCAGATTTAATCCGTTGCAGTATGAAAATTTCTTCTCCAGTTTTCTCAGGATACGTAGCGCCTGTGCATTACCTTCATAGCCGCCGATTTCTTCAGACAGTTCATTAAGCAGTTTTTCACCGGAATGACCGAAAGGAGGATTTCCGATGTCATGCGCCAGCGCTGCCAGTTCAACCACCACCGGGTTAATCAGTTTGAGGTCTGACGCGATACTTCGGGCGATCTGAGCAACCTCAAGACTGTGCGTTAATCTGTTTCTGTTGAATTTTTCAGGATCAATTTCAAAAAGTTGCATCTTTCCCTGCAGCCTGCGAAATGATGATGAATACAGAATACGCGCGTAATCCCGTTGATAATTATCCCGGCTTCTTGTTTCACCATCGGGGGACGGGTGCTCTCTGGTATCAGCAAGCGCACTGATAAGTTTTTGTTCCTGCTCTTGCGCAAATTCTTTTAATTCATTGCAGTACATATTTCTTCCTTTCTGGAGCATGTTACCAAATCAGAATACCGGATGAACAAAACTGGTGGCTACATCCTGTAGGGATTATGTATTAGTAAGCTCTGGCCATTAGTGCCATTTCAGGTTATGTGATCCTACCCACGTAATATGGACACAGGCCTAAGCGAGGTTCTGGTTTTCAAATTGTTCCGGACTGAGGCCGCCACACCAACTGTGCCGCCGCCACCGATTGTAATCACATTCGATATAATTAAACACCGTTGCCCGCATTATTTCCCGGCTGATAAAGTGTTCTCCATGGATACATTCCACTTTCAGCGAATGAAAGAAGCTTTCCACGCAGGCATTATCGTAGCAGCAACCTTTTGCGCTCATACTTCCACGCAGATTATGCCGCTTCAGTTGCGCCTGATAATCTGCTGAACAGTACTGGCCTCCACGGTCCGTGTGAACGATAACGTTCCGGGGCCTCTTACGCCGCCACAGCGCCATCTGCAGGGCATCGCAGGCCAGTTGCGCCGTCATGCGTGGCGACATTGACCAGCCAATAACGGCACGTGACCACAGGTCAATGACCACTGCCAGATACAGCCAGCCTTCATCTGTACGTAAGTACGTGATGTCTCCTGCCCACTTCTGGTTCGGGCCACTGGCGTAAAAATCCTGCTCCAACAGATTTTCTGACACAGGCAGGCCGTGTGCGCGGTAGCTGACCGGGCTGAACTTCCGGGAGGCCTTTGCCCTCAGTCCCTGACGGCGCAGGCTTGCCGCCACGGTTTTTACGTTAAAGGGGTAACCCTGAGCACGCAGTTCATCCGTCAGGCGTGGGGCACCGTAACGCTGTTTTGACCGGGTAAAAGCCGCGAGGACAACGCTGTCGCAGTGTTGGCGGAACTGCTGACGCGTGCTTATCCTTGTCCGCCGCTGACACCACGTATACCAGCCGCTGCGGGCCACCCGGAGCACGCGGCACATTGCTTTGATGCTGAACTCAGCCTGATGTTTTTCAATAAAGACATACTTCATTTCAGACGATTCGCAAAGTATGTCGCGGCCTTTTGGAGGATAGCCAGTTCCTCTGCCTGCTCCGCCAGTTGCCGCTTCAGGCGGGCATTTTCAGCGGCCAGTTCACTTTCACGCTCTGACGAACTCATTTGTTGCTGCAGTTTGCTGCGCCACGCATAGAGCTGTGATTCATACAGGCTGAGTTCACGGGCTGCGGCAGCAACACCGATGCGTTCAGCAAGTTTCAGGGCTTCACTGAGAAATTCAGGCGAATGCTGTTTACGTTTTTTTACTGGTTGAAACTGTTTTGTCTTGTGAGTCACCTCTGACTGAGAGTTTACTCACTTAGCCGCGTGTCCACTATTGCTGGGTAAGATCACAACACTTTAAAATGCCCTATATAGGGTTAACCAGTAATTATCTGTATGATAGCTTTGAGTTCGGGAGGAGGTAATGACTCCAACTTACTGATAGTGTTTTATGTTCAGATAATGCCCGATGACCTTGTCATGCAACTCCACCGATTTTGAGAACGACAGTAACTTCCGTCCCAGCCTTGCCAGATGTTGTCTCAGATTCAGATTATGTCGCTCAATGCGCTGAGTGTAACGCTTGCTGATAACGTGCAGCTTTCCCTTCAGGCGTGATTCATACAGCGGCCAGCCATCCGTCATCTATACCACGACCTCAAAGGCCGACAGCAGGCTCAGAAGACGCTCCAGTGTGGCCAGAGTGCGTTCACCGAAGACGTGCGCCACAACCGTCCTCCGTATCCTGTCATACGCGTAAAACAGCCAGCGCTGACGTGATTTAGCACCGACGTAGCCCCACTGTTCGTCCATTTCAGCGCAGACAATCACATCACTGCCCGGTTGTATGCGCGAGGTTACCGACTGCGGCCTGAGTTTTTTAAGTGACGTAAAACCGTGTTGAGGCCAACGCCCATAATGCGTGCACTGGCGCGACATCCGACGCCATTCATGGCCATATCAATGATTTTCTGGTGCGTACCGGGCTGAGAGGCGGTGTAAGTGAACTGTAGTTGCCATGTTTTACGGCAATGAGAGCAGAGATAGCGCTGATGTCCGGCAGTGCTTTTGCCGTTACGCACCACGCCTTCAGTAGCGGAGCAGGAAGGACATCTGATGGAAATGGAAGCCACGCAAGCACCTTAAAATCACCATCATACACTAAATCAGTAAGTTGGCAGCATTACCGAAATCCCCATCCTTTAGGGCAGTGAGGATGTCAATAATAGCAGACCACATCATGAGTCATTCTGACCGACACATGCCAGAAGCAGAGGCTCCATCCCATTTTATACCTACCTTATAACACTTAGAAAAACAACATGTTAAAAATGTCTATTGGAAACAATTTTATTTCCAATTGTAATGATAACCATTCTCATATTAATATGACTACGTGATAATTAACTTTTGATGCACTCCGCATGTCTGACCGCGCCACTACCACAGCTTCCTTAACGTTCGAGTCGCTTTATGGCACACATCACGGCTGGTTGAAAAGCTGGCTGACGCGCAAACTCCAGTCTGCTTTTGATGCAGATGACATTGCCCAGGACACTTTTTTGCGGGTAATGGTCAGCGAAACGCTCTCGACGATCCGCGATCCTCGCTCCTTCCTCTGCACTATCGCCAAACGCGTGATGGTGGACCTGTTTCGCCGAAACGCGCTGGAAAAAGCGTATCTGGAGATGCTGGCGCTTATGCCGGAGGGGGGAGCGCCTTCACCTGAGGAACGCGAAAGCCAACTCGAGACCCTACAACTCCTCGACAGCATGCTGGACGGGCTAAACGGCAAAACACGTGAAGCGTTTCTGCTTTCGCAACTGGATGGTCTGACATACAGCGAGATTGCGCACAAACTCGGTGTTTCCATCAGCTCCGTGAAAAAATACGTGGCGAAAGCCGTCGAGCACTGCCTGCTGTTCCGTCTGGAGTATGGGTTATGAATCCTTTGTTAACCGATTCCCGCCGTCAGGCGCTGCGTTCAGCTTCCCACTGGTATGCCGTGCTAAGCGGCGAGCGCGTCAGCCCACAACAGGAAGCGCGCTGGCAACAGTGGTATGAACAGGATCAGGATAACCAGTGGGCCTGGCAGCAGGTTGAAAACCTGCGCAACCAGCTTGGCGGTGTGCCTGGCGACGTTGCCAGCCGGGCGTTGCACGATACCCGCCTCACCCGCCGTCACGTGATGAAAGGATTACTGCTGTTGCTCGGCGCTGGCGGAGGCTGGCAGCTCTGGCAGTCGGAAACCGGCGAAGGTCTGCGGGCAGATTACCGCACCGCCAAAGGCACAGTCAGCCGTCAGCAACTGGAAGATGGCTCCCTGCTCACGCTGAATACCCAAAGCGCGGCGGATGTGCGTTTTGATGCGCATCAGCGCACCGTCCGGCTCTGGTACGGTGAAATCGCCATTACTACCGCGAAAGATGCCCTGCAACGCCCCTTCCGTGTCCTGACCCGTCAGGGCCAGCTCACTGCTTTAGGGACAGAATTTACCGTCCGCCAGCAGGATAATTTCACGCAGCTTGACGTTCAGCAGCACGCTGTGGAAGTGCTTCTCGCCAGTGCCCCCGCGCAAAAACGCATCGTGAACGCTGGTGAAAGCCTGCAGTTCAGCGCCTCTGAGTTTGGCGCAGTGAAACCGCTGGATGACGAGAGTACAAGCTGGACGAAGGACATCCTGAGCTTCAGCGATAAACCGCTGGGTGAGGTGATAGCCACGCTAACCCGTTACCGCAACGGCGTGCTGCGCTGCGATCCCGCCGTTGCCGGGCTGCGCCTGAGCGGGACGTTCCCGCTGAAAAATACCGATGCGATCCTGAACGTTATCGCGCAAACGCTTCCCGTTAAAATTCAGTCTATTACGCGGTACTGGATAAACATTTCACCACTGTAAGGAAAATAATTCTTATTTCGATTGTCCTTTTTACCCTTCTCGTTCGACTCATAGCTGAACACAACAAAAATGATGATGGGGAAGGTATGACGCCGTTACGCGTTTTTCGTAAAACAACACCTTTGGTTAACGCCATTCGCCTGAGCCTGCTGCCGCTGGCCGGTCTCTCGTTTTCCGCTTTTGCTGCACAGGTTAATATCGCACCGGGATCGCTCGATAAAGCGCTCAATCAGTATGCCGCACACAGCGGATTTACCCTCTCGGTTGACGCCAGCCTGACGCGCGGCAAGCAGAGCAACGGCCTGCACGGCGATTACGACGTCGAGAGCGGCCTGCAACAACTGCTGGACGGCAGCGGACTGCAGGTAAAACCGCTGGGAAATAACAGCTGGACGCTGGAGCCCGCGCCCGCACCAAAAGAAGATGCCCTGACCGTGGTCGGCGACTGGCTGGGTGATGCGCGTGAAAACGACGTATTTGAACATGCTGGCGCGCGTGACGTGATCCGCCGTGAGGATTTCGCCAAAACCGGCGCAACCACCATGCGTGAGGTACTTAACCGCATCCCTGGCGTCAGCGCGCCGGAAAACAACGGCACCGGCAGCCACGACCTGGCGATGAACTTTGGCATCCGGGGCCTGAACCCGCGCCTCGCCAGCCGCTCGACCGTCCTGATGGACGGCATCCCCGTCCCCTTCGCCCCTTACGGTCAGCCGCAGCTTTCACTGGCTCCCGTTTCGCTCGGCAACATGGATGCCATTGACGTGGTACGCGGTGGTGGTGCGGTGCGTTACGGACCGCAGAGCGTGGGCGGCGTGGTGAACTTTGTTACCCGTGCCATTCCGCAGGACTTTGGTATCGAGGCGGGCGTGGAAGGTCAGCTCAGCCCAACCTCTTCACAAAACAACCCGAAAGAGACGCACAACCTGATGGTGGGCGGCACAGCGGACAACGGTTTTGGCACCGCGCTGCTCTACTCCGGCACGCGCGGCAGTGACTGGCGCGAGCACAGCGCCACCCGCATCGACGACCTGATGCTGAAAAGCAAATATGCGCCGGATGAGGTGCACACCTTCAACAGCCTGCTGCAATATTACGACGGTGAAGCCGACATGCCCGGTGGCCTGTCTCGCGCGGATTACGACGCCGATCGCTGGCAATCCACCCGCCCGTATGACCGCTTCTGGGGTCGTCGCAAGCTGGCGAGCCTGGGCTACCAGTTCCAGCCAGACAGCCAGCATAAATTCAACATTCAGGGGTTCTACACCCAAACCCTGCGCAGCGGCTACCTGGAGCAAGGCAAACGCATCACCCTCTCGCCGCGTAACTACTGGGTGCGCGGTATTGAGCCACGCTACAGCCAGATCTTTATGATCGGCCCTTCCGCGCACGAAGTGGGCGTGGGCTATCGCTATTTGAATGAATCAACGCATGAAATGCGTTACTACACCGCCACCAGCAGCGGGCAGTTGCCGTCCGGCTCAAGCCCTTACGACCGCGATACGCGTTCCGGCACCGAGGCGCACGCCTGGTATCTGGATGACAAAATCGACATCGGCAACTGGACCATCACGCCGGGTATGCGTTTCGAACATATCGAGTCATACCAGAACAACGCCATCACAGGCACGCACGAAGAAGTGAGCTATAACGCACCGCTTCCGGCGTTGAACGTGCTCTATCACCTGACTGACAGCTGGAATCTTTATGCAAACACTGAAGGCTCGTTCGGCACCGTACAGTACAGCCAGATTGGCAAGGCTGTGCAAAGCGGCAATGTGGAACCGGAAAAAGCGCGAACCTGGGAACTCGGTACCCGCTACGACGACGGCGCGCTGACGGCGGAAATGGGGCTGTTCCTGATTAACTTTAACAATCAGTACGACTCCAACCAGACCAACGACACCGTCACTGCACGTGGCAAAACGCGCCATACCGGGCTGGAAACGCAGGCACGTTACGATCTGGGTACGCTAACGCCAACGCTTGATAACGTTTCCATCTACGCCAGCTATGCGTATGTGAACGCGGAAATCCGCGAGAAAGGCGACACCTACGGCAATCTGGTACCATTCTCCCCGAAACATAAAGGCACGCTGGGCGTGGACTACAAGCCAGGAAACTGGACGTTCAATCTGAACAGCGATTTCCAGTCCAGCCAGTTTGCGGATAACGCCAATACGGTGAAAGAGAGCGCCGACGGCAGTACCGGCCGCATTCCCGGCTTCATGCTCTGGGGCGCACGCGTGGCGTATGACTTTGGCCCGCAGATGGCAGATCTGAACCTGGCATTCGGTGTGAAAAACATCTTCGACCAGGACTACTTCATCCGCTCTTATAACGACAACAACAAAGGCATCTATGCAGGCCAGCCGCGCACGCTGTATATGCAGGGGTCGTTGAAGTTCTGATGTGTTAACGCCCGGCTTGCCGGGCTTTTAGCTGGAATGTGATTATGTTGGCATTTATCCGTTTTCTTTTTGCAGGCCTGCTGCTGGTGATCAGCCACGGCTTTGCCGCCACGGTTCAGGACGAACACGGCACGTTTACACTCGAAAAAACGCCACAACGGATTGTGGTGCTGGAACTCTCGTTCGCCGATGCGCTGGCCGCCGTGGACGTCAGCCCGATCGGTATTGCCGACGATAACGATGCAAAACGCATCCTGCCCGAAGTGCGTGCGCACCTGAAACCGTGGCAGTCCGTCGGAACGCGCGCGCAGCCGAGCCTGGAAGCCATTGCCGCTCTGAAACCAGACCTGATCATTGCCGACAGCAGTCGCCATGCGGGGGTTTACATCGCCTTGCAGCAAATCGCGCCGGTACTGCTGCTTAAGTCCCGCAACGAAACCTACGCTGAAAATTTGCAATCTGCGGCTATCATCGGCGAAATGGTGGGTAAAAAGCGAGAGATGCAGGCACGTCTGGAACAACATAAAGAGAGGATGGCGCAGTGGGCCAGCCAGCTTCCCAAAGGGACACGCGTGGCCTTTGGCACATCACGCGAACAGCAATTCAACCTGCATACTCAGGAGACCTGGACCGGCAGCGTGCTGGCCTCTCTGGGGCTGAACGTTCCCGCTGCGATGGCGGGTGCGTCCATGCCGTCCATCGGCCTGGAGCAACTGCTGGCGGTCAATCCTGCCTGGCTGCTGGTTGCCCACTATCGCGAAGAGAGCATTGTTAAACGCTGGCAACAAGATCCGCTCTGGCAGATGTTAACCGCCGCGCAGAAGCAGCAGGTTGCTTCGGTCGACAGTAACACCTGGGCGCGGATGCGCGGTATTTTTGCTGCAGAGCGTATTGCCGCTGACACGGTAAAAATCTTCCACCATCAGCCGCTTACCGTTGTGAAATGACCGCGATAAAACACCCGGTGCTGCTGTGGGGGCTTCCCGTTGCAGCACTTATTATTATTTTCTGGCTGAGTCTGTTTTGCTACTCGGCCATTCCTGTTTCCGGAGCAGATGCAACCCGCGCCCTGCTGCCTGGACACACGCCAACGCTACCAGAAGCGCTGGTGCAAAACCTTCGTTTGCCACGAAGCCTGGTCGCCGTTCTGATCGGCGCAAGCCTGGCGCTCGCGGGCACGCTGCTGCAAACCCTGACCCACAACCCAATGGCCTCTCCTTCACTGCTCGGCATTAACAGCGGCGCGGCGCTGGCTATGGCGCTTACCAGCGCGCTGAGTCCGACGCCGATTGCAGGCTATTCTCTGTCGTTCATCGCGGCATGCGGGGGCGGCGTGGGCTGGCTGCTGGTCATGACCGCAGGAGGCGGATTTCGTCATACCCATGACAGAAACAAACTGATCCTCGCGGGTATCGCGCTGTCGGCCTTTTGTATGGGCCTTACCCGCATCACCCTGCTGCTGGCCGAAGATCATGCTTACGGCATCTTTTACTGGCTGGCAGGCGGAGTGTCCCACGCCCGCTGGCAGGATGTCTGGCAGCTCTTGCCGGTGGTGGTCACTGCAGTCCCTGTCGTGTTGCTGCTGGCGAATCAACTGAACCTGCTCAACCTCAGCGACAGCACCGCCCATACGCTGGGAGTGAACCTGACGAGGCTACGTTTGGTCATCAATATGTTAGTGCTGCTTCTGGTTGGTGCGTGCGTCAGCGTGGCAGGTCCGGTGGCGTTTATCGGTCTGCTGGTGCCACATCTGGCGCGCTTCTGGGCAGGCTTCGATCAGCGCAACGTACTGCCAGTGAGCATGCTGCTGGGGGCCACGCTGATGCTGCTGGCAGATGTACTCGCACGCGCGCTGGCCTTCCCCGGAGATCTGCCCGCAGGCGCAGTGCTGGCGCTGATTGGCAGCCCTTGCTTTGTCTGGCTTGTGAGGAGGCGAGGATGAAAATTGCGCTGGTTATTTTCATCACCCTTGCCCTGGCGGGCTGTGCGCTGTTATCACTCCATATGGGAGTGATCCCCGTGCCGTGGCGCGCGCTGCTGACCGACTGGCAGGCCGGACGCGAGCATTATTATGTATTGATGGAGTACCGACTGCCGCGCTTGCTGCTGGCACTGTTTGTCGGTGCAGCCCTCGCCGTAGCGGGCGTGCTGATACAGGGGATTGTGCGCAACCCTCTGGCATCACCGGATATTCTCGGCGTTAACCATGCCGCCAGCCTGGCCTCTGTGGGGGCTCTACTTCTTATGCCGTCACTGCCCGTGATGGTGCTGCCGCTGCTGGCCTTTGCGGGCGGCATGGCGGGGTTGATATTGCTGAAGATGCTGGCAAAGACCCACCAGCCGATGAAGCTGGCGCTCACCGGCGTGGCGCTTTCTGCATGCTGGGCCAGCCTGACGGATTATCTGATGCTCTCGCGCCCGCAGGATGTGAACAACGCCCTGCTGTGGCTGACCGGCAGCTTATGGGGCCGTGACTGGAGCTTTGTGAAGATTGCCATCCCGCTGATGATTTTATTTCTGCCGCTGAGCCTGAGTTTTTGCCGCGATCTCGACCTCCTTGCACTCGGCGATGCGCGCGCCACCACGCTCGGTGTGTCGGTGCCCCATACCCGATTCTGGGCTTTGTTACTAGCTGTCGCCATGACATCTACCGGCGTGGCCGCCTGCGGCCCGATTAGCTTTATTGGTCTCGTGGTGCCGCATATGATGCGTAGCATCACCGGTGGACGTCACCGCAGACTGCTGCCTGTTTCGGCCCTGACAGGTGCGTTGCTGTTGGTGGTTGCCGATCTGCTGGCGAGAATTATTCATCCCCCACTGGAGCTCCCGGTTGGCGTGCTGACCGCCATTATCGGTGCGCCGTGGTTTGTCTGGTTGCTTGTGAGAATGCGATAAATGACTTTACGAACTGAAAATCTGACGGTCAGTTACGGGACAGACAAGGTACTTAACGACGTTTCACTCTCACTGCCAACGGGGAAGATCACCGCCCTGATCGGTCCTAACGGTTGCGGGAAATCGACGCTGTTAAACTGTTTTTCGCGGCTTTTAATGCCGCAGTCTGGCACCGTATTTCTCGGCGATAATCCCATAAATATGCTCTCATCGCGCCAGTTGGCCCGCAGGCTTTCGCTGCTGCCTCAGCACCATTTAACGCCAGAGGGGATCACAGTCCAGGAGCTGGTTTCGTATGGTCGTAATCCCTGGCTGTCACTCTGGGGGCGTCTCTCCGCTGAAGACAATGCACGAGTTAATGTCGCCATGAACCAGACCCGGATCAATCATCTTGCCGTTCGTCGGTTAACCGAGCTTTCCGGCGGTCAGCGCCAGCGCGCATTTCTGGCGATGGTCCTGGCCCAGAATACGCCCGTTGTATTACTTGATGAGCCAACCACCTATCTTGATATCAATCACCAGGTGGACCTGATGCGGTTGATGGGCGAACTCCGGACTCAGGGGAAAACGGTGGTCGCTGTGCTGCACGACCTTAATCAGGCTAGCCGGTACTGCGATCAACTGGTGGTAATGGCAAACGGACATGTTATGGCGCAAGGCACACCAGAAGAGGTGATGACCCCAGGATTGCTGAGAACAGTATTCAGCGTGGAAGCGGAAATACACCCCGAGCCGGTATCTGGCAGGCCGATGTGCCTAATGAGGTAGATTGCACAGGCCGTAAGAACCAAACCACGACTGAATGAAACTGGACTGGCGCCAGCAAGCCTGTTCAGACTGGGGCTGAACTTTTCCGGACTCTGAAAGATTACCAATACTCATCGTCCATCCGCTTGCTTTAGGCTGACAGGTTCATAATCAACGCAAACCAGAGCTGTACAGGCTTGGGCGCGGCTTTCAAACCAGTCGTGATCACGGCAATCAATTTTGAACTCTGCTTAACGGACATTTCTGTATAACCCTTACGGCAACGAAAAACGCGAAGTTAAAATTTTAGAAACCCAAAACGTGACATGACTAAGTTTAGATTTCAGGGGGGGAGATCAAAAAATTTCGCTCTGTGCCAGAGCGGACATTCACGGAGCTGGTTCATTACCAATGAGGTTGGGCTTTTGAGGATAAATCAATGATCAGACGCCAACGTAAATCAAAAGCAACCCTGGAACGGAATTGCTAATCCAGTTTCTGACCATCGATTTTTCTAAAAAGTGTGCGTTTGCTACTACTTAGGTAGGTGCAGCTTTCTTAATCACCGGCAGCCACGTTATACAGGCCAGTTGATGGATCGATTGTTATCAATGATATCTTCATGAGTCGGTGTCTCACCCAGCTTACCGAAGCTGGCATAAAGTGAAGGCAGACGGGCCCGTCCTTCTCCCTTTTTCGCCAGAGGGAAAGCGCGAAGCATGGTGGCAGCCTCCCAGTCACAACAATAGGATGGTGTGCACGGCTGCTGACGCCATGATTCAGCGATAGAGCCGGAAAATACGGGGTCAAAGCCGGTATCATTAACCAGAGTCATCGTGACCTGTACTGCGGCTGGATGATCTCCTGCTACTGCAACTGCTAGGCGACCGCGGCTCCCTTCAGGTAGTCTGTTGTGGTCAACTAAAACTGGCCTCCGCGTTAGAGTTTTTCCAGTATCGGTTTTCTGATTCGTTTGGTGGTAACCCACCATTATATTCGTGCGGTCTTAGTGCGCTGTAATATCCAACGATATAGTCCGTTATTGCGTGAGCTGCATCGCTGAAGCTTACATAGCCCGTCGCTGGCACCCATTCGTTCTTCAGACTTCTGAAGAAGCGTTCCATTGGGCTGTTATCCCAGCAATTTCCGCGCCGGCTCATACTCTGCCTGATCTGGTATCGCCACAATAACTGCCGGAACTGCCTGCTCGTATAATGACTGCCCTGGACGCCCTTCTAAGAGTCAAGCCGTTATCGGGATGCTGTTGATCTGCCTGTTTTGATTACGCAGTAATGTATAAACTTCGCGTGAGATATAGCGCTTCAGGCAGCGTATTGCTTCCATTTTTGTATGCCCTTCCGCTACTCGTCTGGCGACATATTCCTTCGTTTTATCGTCAGTTCGCAAACGTCCGATGGCAATGATGTGAAGTGCACTATTTGCAGCACGATCTCCACCCCGGTTAAGTCGATAACGATTCGTTTTTCCTGAAGATACGGGAACAGGGCTGACACCACACAGTGCCGCAAAACCTGATTCTGATCTTAATCGTTGGGGATTGTCTCCTGCCGTGATCAGCAACTGCGAAGCGCTTTCGTATCCAATAGCATTACGTTTAATCAGTTCAGGCGCCAGCTCATCGACAATTGCCGCAATCATGACATCCAAATCAGCGATTTCGTCATGTAACTCGAGATAGCGTCGGGCAAGGGACTTTAATGAAATACGATAAACGTTGGTAACATTGCGGTATTCACTGGCATCAGGCCGCCAGGATCCCAGAGTCCTGATGAGCTGCATGCGCGTCATATTTCTGAGCTGTTCACGTAATTCATCCGGGGCAGAGATAATATTAGAATGGATAATCTGGAGAGCGACTCTGCGGGCTGATATTGCTGTTTTTCGGCAAGTTTTTAATACCCGCAGAGACTCAATCATGCCATTGCGCGTTTTGGGTGTGACGGTTCTTATTCCGGAGAATGCGGCGTGAGCGGCACATTCAGCATCAATCGTGTCACTTTTACCCCGTTTGCGTCGCTCCATCCGATCTGGCGCAGTCACCTCAAGAACGTCTAACCCGGCATTCTGTAAATAGCGAAGCAGACCTGATCCATAGGTGCCAGTACACTCAACACCAATTCGCTTTAATGCCCCAAACGAAGTCATCCATGCCAGCATCTGCCGGTAACCTTGCCGTGTTGTGGAGAAAAACTGGGTCCCCAGAACTTTATTGTTCTGATCTACGACAGCGGCAACGTGCAGATCTTTATGTGTATCCACGCCACCCACAACAGCGGTTTCCGTAACTTTACCTGCCATAACAGAGCTCCTGTGAGGAAACAGAGTTGAATCTCCAGACAGATAACCCGGACAGGACAGTAACGAGACAAACCGTCAGGCCCTTCTTGAGTCACGCGCATCGGTGAGGAGACGCCTCGCATGAAGGCGCTTCCGGCAACCGACAGGTCCAGGGCAGGACACAAAGGGTCGATCGCTGTGTGAGTCAGGATGCGGGAAGGTCTTCACTGCATCAGTAATCACACCAGTCTGGTTAAACAGCAAACAGAGTGATGATAAAAACTGATACCGGCATTATTACTATCGCAGTGGAACATCACCCCGCCGGGCTTACCACGGGTTTCCCATGCCATTTCCAGCGCTTTCATGGTGAGCCTGCTGTCCGGCGAGAACGACATGGCCCAGCCCACTGGTTTTCTTGCGAACAGGTCGAGAACAACGGCGAGGTACGCCCAGCGCTTACCCGTCCAGATATAGGTCACATCACCGCACCACACCTGATTTGGCTCGGTCACGGCGAACTGCCGTTCAAGGTAGTTAGGGATAGCAACATGTTCATGACCACCACGTTTATACCGGTGAAGCGTCCTGTTAATGTGCAAAGAATTGAATTACGAAGCCGGGTGAGGGCTTTCCATGCTCTCAGTCGTGGCGCAGCCGGGTAGCCGGGCAATCAGTCAGATGTTGCGCCAGAGTGGCGTTGATGCAGGCCGGTGGCTGGCATGACGACTGATGCGGGAATGAGGGCTGACAAGTCGACAGCTGGTTAAACATCACAACCGGGTAAACGAAGACAAAAGTCCGCCATTGCCAAATTTACTGAACCGGCAATTTAACCCCGCCGCACCAGATCGCGTCTGGTGCGGCGACATCAGTTTTATTCGCCTGCAGGACAAATGGTGTTAGCTCGCGCTCGTTGTTGATTTATATTCACGGCGGATTATCGGTTCAGCCCTCTCATTAACCGCTGATGCTGAGTTGGTGTGTAGGGCTTTGCGTAATGCACTGGAAACACGACCGCGTGATGGCCGCCTGCTGTTTCATTCAGATCAAGGTGTTCAGTATAAAAGCAATAAATACAGAAAGTTACTCTGGCGTTATGGGGTAATGCAAAGTATGAGTCGCAGAGGGAATTGCCTGGATAATTCGCCGATAGAAAGAGTCTCTCGCAGCCTTAAAAATGAATGGCTTCCGAAAGGTGGTTATGGTGATTTTAGCCATGCGGTACGCGATATAAACCAGTGGATTAATGGTTATTACAACGTTTATCGACCTCACACGAACAACGATGGTTTACCGCCTTGCTTACATGAAGAAAAGTGGAAACAGGTTATTCCGGTGTCCTGATTTTGTGCTCCACTACAGAACTTGTATCCCTTTACAAAGGCAGATACACATAACCACCCCAAAATATGCCGCCTGATGTTATAATGGAAGAAAAAAACGAAAGCAGGCTCCAGTCGTTGAATCAGTCAACCTGATATCACCACCGTGTAGTACCAGCATCCTGCGTACAATCAGCAATCCCAGTCCTCCCCGGGGCTCTTCTGACGGTTCATGACATAACACTGATGCCCGCCGGAAAAGATGAGTTCGCATATCTTCAGTTAGTCCGGGGCCGCTGTCAGCCACTTCGACGTGCAACCGATTATCTTCCTGCCAGACTTTCAGCCTAATCGAGCCTTCCGGAGGTGTGTGGCGTACAGCATTATCCAGTAAATTTGTTATCACACGCTCTATCATTGAAATATCTGCCCTGATAAGAGGCAGGGAATGTGACATCATAATTCTTAGTTGCAATCGACGGGTTTCTATGCTGAGCTCAAATTTTTGAGCTACATCCTGAATAAGTTCACAGACAGAAAATTGCTCCAGTTGAGGTTTTATAGCACCATGCTCAAGACGTGCCAGCTCAAAAAGCTGACAGGACAGATGCCTCACCTTGTGTCCCTGCCGGAGAGCTGTTGTCAGATATTTATGACAGTCCTCTGATGATAGCGAATCCGACTTCATTGACAGGGTTTCCAGATATCCCAGAAGTGATGTTAATGGCGTCCGTAAATCATGGGAGATATTGGCAATAAATTCACGGCGCTGTTGATCACTTTCTGAAAGTTGATCCCACTGACAGGATATTTTACGGGCCAGTTCAATGAAGGCATTGTGTAATATCTCGACCTCGTTGCTAGGGGGGGTGGCAGGGCGCTGAATTGCCAGTTGTTTAATGGCACTAATACTGTCCTGCTCTATCCCGCTGACATTTTCAGTTAGTTGCTGTATGGGACGGGTTACCCAGTACCAGACCAGCATACCCGACAGCAGACCACATATCACTACCAGAAACAGCGACCAGTACAGTGCATTCCATAGTGCCTTTGTCCAGGCTGCATCAGTAAGAGCATTAAGTTCCTCTCCCTGTAAAATAATATACAGATATCCTTTCAGATCATCCCTCAGGTAAAGCGGTGCGGTACTGAAAACTTTTTTCTTATTTACACTTCGGGGATCATCACCATATACGGGCCAGACAGCACCGGAGAGAAATTTTTTCAAGGGCGCTATATTGATATACCGACGTTTGATATGACCCGGAGGGGCGGCCTCCACAAGCAGCCGACCTTCCGGCGAGACAATATACAGCTCCACACTGGGATTAAGCGTCATCAGACGCTCAAACAGACTCTTTAATGTCCGGTGATTCACCTGCCCACGATTATCCAGCAGAGGCTCCGTGATGACAATCTGTTGCGCCAGCCCTGCAGATAAACGCTGTACCATTGCATTGCCATACAGATTACTGCTGTAAATATGAACGCCACATGTCACTGCTGCGCAAAACAGCAAAACGACTGTAAATACTAGGCTTAACCTCTGGCTTAATGTCAGGCTACAATTCATTTATCGCATTCCTGCATTGTCAACTGAAAACCTATACCCTTTTCCCCAGACGGTCTGGATCATCTTTGGCTCTGCTGCATCCTGTTCAATTTTGGCACGAAGACGGTTGATATGCGTGTTGACTGTATGCTCATATCCTTCATGCTGATACCCCCAGACATTATCCAGCAGTGAAAGACGGGAAAAAACTTCGCCAGGATGACGTGCAAACCAGAGCAGCAGATCAAACTCGCGTGGGGTAAGATCAACCTGTTTATTATGCAAATGAACTTCACGTGAAAATGGATTGATGCACAGACCGTGACAGCAAATCAGTCCACCTGCCAGGAGAATATTTTGCCCCATGGCTTCCTGACGACGAAACAACGCTTTGATGCGGGCAATCAGCTCCGGAATGGAAAAGGGTTTCGGTAGATAGTCATCAGCCCCCATTTCCAGTCCCAGGACGCGGTGGGTTTCGCTGGTACGGGCACTGATGATAATCACAGGCAGATAACGGGTCATCTGACGGATATAACGGCAAATCTCCAGCCCATTAACATTAGGCAGCATAAGATCAAGTATTACGGCATCCCAGGTCTGCTTGTCTAGTAATAAACGAGCTCTGGCGCCATCCGCTTCATGAACTATCTGATACCCTTCATCCTGCAGATTAAGCCGCAACAGAGCTGCAATATCATAATCATCTTCCATCAGCAGTATTTTTTTTACGTTATTCATCAAAAGTTATCCACATATTCTTTATCTGAATTTTACCCCAGCATTTGACGATGAATTATCACATTTTTTTTAAACTCTTGTGAGGATGTGATGAACATTCCTTTCCATAATATACTTAGTTTACAGACAGAGATCACATAATGCAGCCATTACCGTTAAAACAAATACATCCTCTGTGGTTACGCTGTTGCCACTGGATTAATGCTGTTACTGTCGCAGGCATGATATGTAGTGGATGGCGCATTTATAATGCTTCTCCTTTGTTTTCTTTTAACTATCCGGCAGCATTAACTCTCGGTGGCTGGCTTGGCGGTGCGTTACTGTGGCACTTCGCCCTGATGTGGATTCTGCTGATTAATGCCACGATCTATCTTACTCTGGGAATTTGTAGCGGACGTTTCCGGAGCAAGTTTTTCCCGCTGTCATGGACCTCACTGAAAAAATCCCTTACGCAGGCATTGTATGGAAAGCTGCATCATACGAATATGCAGGAATACAATATGGTGCAAAAAGTCGCCTATATTCTGATTATTTTAGATGGCGCTGCTCTGCTATTGTCTGGTCTGGTTTTATGGAAACCCGTTCAGTTTTCCCTTCTGACTATACTATTCGGTGGTTATGATACAGCGCGTTATATCCACTTTCTGTGCATGAACATTATGGTACTGTTTATTATTATTCACCTGGTTATGGTGTTATTGGTTCCGCGTGCATTGTTATCTATGATACGGGGTCACTAATGAAGAAAAAACGTTTTTTGTCTGACAGTGATGCCCATTACGTGGTGAAAGATGCAGAAAAAATCCTTGCGCCGGACAGACGTCGTTTACTCCAACAGGGGCTGACGCTTGGGGGAATTATGATGCTGACTGGCTGTGATATAAGCAATAATGATGATATTGAAAAAGCATTGTTCCGTATATCCAGATTTAATGACCGGATTCAAAGTTTTCTGTTCAGCAAAAACAGTGTGGCACCAGAATATCTTCCAGAGGACATTACCACTCCATTCCCTTTTAATGCCTTCTATGGAGAAGAAGAGATCCCAGTAATTGATGGCCAGGATTATAAATTGGAAATACGGGGGCTGGTACGTGATAACCGTAACTGGTTTTTGTCTGAATTGTATAACATGCAGCATGTGAGTCAGATAACCCGTCATATCTGTGTTGAAGGATGGAGTGCAATAGGAAAATGGGGAGGGATACCATTCCGGCATTTCCTGACGCTGATTGGTGCCGATATGCGGGCAAAATACGTCAGTTTTCGTTGCGTCGATGGTTACTACACCAGTATTGATATGGCGACAGCACTACATTCACAAACATTGCTGACATTGACATGGAATAACAGGGTATTGCCAAAAGAATATGGCTATCCCATAAAGATACGTATCCCTACTAAGCTGGGATATAAAAACCCCAAGCATGTTCAGGTTATAGAGGTCACTAATCATTTTCCGGGGGGGTACTGGGAAGACCAGGGTTATAACTGGTTTGGTGGTTGTTGATACAATTGTTAAAAATGAGGAAGAACCATGAAAAATATTATTTCTGCAACTGTACTATCCGCGCTGTTCATGTTCAATGCTCAGGCAGCAGACACAATGGATAAAACACATGAAGTAAAAGGCAGCATGTCCAGCGCGCATGATAAAATGTGCAAGGATGGTATGTGCAAAAATGCAATGGATAAAGAGAAAATGGAGAAAGAACACATGAGCAAAACGGATGGGATGAAAAATGACCACATGGGTAAAAAAGACAATATGTCTCAATAAGTTGAGAACTTAAAATTACGTTACGATAAAACATCATATTCTGTCGTTTTTCAGATAAATAGCTCATTATGGCAATGTCAGGCTCTGTATCGGAAATGACATTGCCTTTACTGTGTATTCGTAAGCATCATTTCTGCGCAGTCTGGCAGATCCTGAAATCCTTATGAAACAAAGTATAGTGAGTGAAATCATAAAACCGACTGACTGGTTAACTGGTCTGATTTGTTTCAGTCAGTTTTCGTTAAAATTCTCCATGTTATAAATTTAATAACCTGAAAATTATTACCGCGCTAATTAACTGTATTTCTTTTTGTTATTTTTTTTCTGGAGTTTTATACTGATTTAAGTAATATATTTCAAATAAACTCGTTTTTACTATGTCTTATGGTGTAATGTGCTAACCTGTTTCGCTACGGTAATAGATATACCCACCATATTGAACATTTGTAGATCATTATTCTATAGTGCTCAGAGTTAAAATCGTCTCTGGTTGAATTGATTTGTTACACAGGATTCTGGTCCCGGTTGATACGGGTAATTTCCGGAAGGGCGGTAGCATGCTTATTCAAAATACAATATGAGACACGGTCGAAGTCGGATGGAATTAAATCATGGCTACAGCATTTTTGTGTGTATGATATAATTTTGCCTCATATTTTAGAGTATACTTGCGCACCCGCCAATAGAGTCGCCTTCTTTTGCGTGCTGGGATCGTACTGTATGAGATAAACACTTTGAATCATTATCCGAAGTCAGAAGAAGTGCATTGACTGGTATGACCTGATTAATTCAACCCCTTATCTGACAGGGGTAGAAAAAGAAGAGAGGTTCACATGACAACTCACAGGTCATTATTCGGCAGCTGATTGGTACTGGGTAAGGAAGTTATATATATGAGCAACTATACATCTTAGATGTATGATAAAGAAAAAGATAACAGTTCTTTAGAATATGCATATTGAAGAGAATGCAATAGCATGGTTTATATAAATTACGCATAAAAATAAGCATATGTAAGTATTTTGGTTTGCTTTTTTTAACCTGCCACCGCAATGAATGCTTTTTTATGTTGATGTGCGTTATGAAACTAAATGCAAGAAACATATTTAAAGGCTTAATATCGTTCTCTCACAGACTCCGTTTACTTATTCAAGAATATAATTTAATTTATAGTGAGCTTATTATGAATATGAACAATCCATTAGAGGTTCTTGGGCATGTATCTTGGCTCTGGGCCAGTTCCCCATTACACAGAAACTGGCCAGTCTCTTTGTTTGCAATAAATGTATTACCTGCAATACGGGCTAACCAATATGCTTTATTAACCCGGGATAATTACCCTGTTGCATATTGTAGTTGGGCTAATTTAAGTTTAGAAAATGAAATTAAATATCTTAATGATGTTACCTCATTAGTCGCAGAAGACTGGACTTCAGGTGATCGTAAATGGTTCATTGACTGGATTGCTCCTTTCGGGGATAACGGTGCCCTGTACAAATATATGCGAAAAAAATTCCCTGATGAACTATTCCGAGCCATCAGGGTGGATCCCAAAACTCATGTTGGTAAAGTATCAGAATTTCACGGAGGTAAAATTGATAAACAGTTAGCGAATAAAATTTTTAAACAATATCACCACGAGTTAATAACTGAAGTAAAAAACAAGATAGATTTCAATTTTTCATTAACAGGTTAAGAGGTAATTAAATGCCAACAATAACCACTGCACAAATTAAAAGCACACTACAGTCTGCAAAGCAATCCGCTGCAAATAAATTGCACTCAGCAGGACAAAGCACGAAAGATGCATTAAAAAAAGCAGCAGAGCAAACCCGCAATGCGGGAAACAGACTCATTTTACTTATCCCTAAAGATTATAAAGGACAGGGTTCAAGCCTTAATGACCTTGTCAGGACGGCAGATGAACTGGGAATTGAAGTCCAGTATGATGAAAAGAATGGCACGGCGATTACTAAACAGGTATTCGGCACAGCAGAGAAACTCATTGGCCTCACCGAACGGGGAGTGACTATCTTTGCACCACAATTAGACAAATTACTGCAAAAGTATCAAAAAGCGGGTAATAAATTAGGCGGCAGTGCTGAAAATATAGGTGATAACTTAGGAAAGGCAGGCAGTGTACTGTCAACGTTTCAAAATTTTCTGGGTACTGCACTTTCCTCAATGAAAATAGACGAACTGATAAAGAAACAAAAATCTGGTAGCAATGTCAGCTCTTCTGAACTGGCAAAAGCGAGTATTGAGCTAATCAACCAACTCGTGGACACAGCTGCCAGCATTAATAATAATGTTAACTCATTTTCTCAACAACTCAATAAGCTGGGAAGTGTATTATCCAATACAAAGCACCTGAACGGTGTTGGTAATAAGTTACAGAATTTACCTAACCTTGATAATATCGGTGCAGGGTTAGATACTGTATCGGGTATTTTATCTGCGATTTCAGCAAGCTTCATTCTGAGCAATGCAGATGCAGATACCGGAACTAAAGCTGCAGCAGGTGTTGAATTAACAACGAAAGTACTGGGTAATGTTGGAAAAGGTATTTCTCAATATATTATCGCACAGCGTGCAGCACAGGGGTTATCTACATCTGCTGCTGCTGCCGGTTTAATTGCTTCTGTTGTGACACTGGCAATTAGTCCACTCTCATTCCTGTCCATTGCCGATAAGTTTAAACGTGCCAAGAAAATAGAGGAGTATTCACAACGATTCAAAAAACTTGGATACGATGGTGACAGTTTACTTGCTGCTTTCCACAAAGAAACAGGAGCTATTGATGCATCGTTAACAACGATAAGCACTGTTCTGGCTTCAGTATCTTCAGGTATTAGTGCTGCTGCAACGACATCTCTGGTTGGTGCACCGGTAAGCGCGCTGGTAGGGGCTGTTACGGGGATAATTTCAGGCATCCTTGAGGCTTCAAAACAGGCAATGTTTGAACATGTCGCCAGTAAAATGGCCGATGTTATTGCTGAATGGGAGAAAAAACACGGCAAAAATTACTTTGAAAATGGATATGATGCCCGCCATGCTGCATTTTTAGAAGATAACTTTAAAATATTATCTCAGTATAATAAAGAGTATTCTGTTGAAAGATCAGTCCTCATTACCCAGCAACATTGGGATACGCTGATAGGTGAGTTAGCTGGTGTCACCAGAAATGGAGACAAAACACTCAGTGGTAAAAGTTATATTGACTATTATGAAGAAGGAAAACGTCTGGAGAAAAAACCGGATGAATTCCAGAAGCAAGTCTTTGACCCATTGAAAGGAAATATTGACCTTTCTGACAGCAAATCTTCTACGTTATTGAAATTTGTTACGCCATTGTTAACTCCCGGTGAGGAAATTCGTGAAAGGAGGCAGTCCGGAAAATATGAATATATTACCGAGTTATTAGTCAAGGGTGTTGATAAATGGACGGTGAAGGGGGTTCAGGACAAGGGGTCTGTATATGATTACTCTAACCTGATTCAGCATGCATCAGTCGGTAATAACCAGTATCGGGAAATTCGTATTGAGTCACACCTGGGAGACGGGGATGATAAGGTCTTTTTATCTGCCGGCTCAGCCAATATCTACGCAGGTAAAGGACATGATGTTGTTTATTATGATAAAACAGACACCGGTTATCTGACCATTGATGGCACAAAAGCAACCGAAGCGGGTAATTACACGGTAACACGTGTACTTGGTGGTGATGTTAAGGTTTTACAGGAAGTTGTGAAGGAGCAGGAGGTTTCAGTTGGAAAAAGAACTGAAAAAACGCAATATCGGAGTTATGAATTCACTCATATCAATGGTAAAAATTTAACAGAGACTGATAACTTATATTCCGTGGAAGAACTTATTGGGACCACGCGTGCCGACAAGTTTTTTGGCAGTAAATTTACTGATATCTTCCATGGCGCGGATGGTGATGACCATATAGAAGGAAATGATGGGAATGACCGCTTATATGGTGATAAAGGTAATGACACACTGAGTGGTGGAAACGGAGATGACCAGCTCTATGGCGGTGATGGCAACGATAAGTTAATTGGGGGAGCAGGTAATAATTACCTGAACGGCGGAGATGGCGATGATGAGCTTCAGGTTCAGGGAAATTCTCTTGCAAAAAATGTATTATCCGGTGGAAAAGGTAATGACAAGCTGTACGGCAGTGAGGGAGCAGATCTGCTTGATGGCGGAGAAGGGAATGATCTTCTGAAAGGTGGATATGGTAATGATATTTATCGTTATCTTTCAGGATATGGCCATCATATTATTGACGATGATGGGGGGAAAGACGATAAACTCAGTTTGGCTGATATTGATTTCCGGGATGTGGCCTTCAGGCGAGAAGGTAATGACCTCATCATGTATAAAGCTGAAGGTAATGTTCTTTCCATTGGTCATAAAAATGGTATTACATTCAGGAACTGGTTTGAAAAAGAGTCAGGTGATATCTCTAATCACCAGATAGAGCAGATTTTTGATAAAGACGGCAGGGTAATCACACCAGATTCCCTTAAAAAGGCACTTGAGTATCAACAGAGTAATAATAAGGCAAGTTATGTGTATGGGAATGATGCATTAGCCTATGGAAGTCAGGATAATCTTAATCCATTAATTAATGAAATCAGCAAAATCATTTCAGCTGCAGGTAATTTTGATGTTAAAGAGGAAAGAGCTGCAGCTTCTTTATTGCAGTTGTCCGGTAATGCCAGTGATTTTTCATATGGACGGAACTCAATAACTTTGACAGCATCAGCATAATTTATTAATTTAAATAATAGCAATCTTATTGGGCTGTGCCACATAAGATTGCTATTTTTTTGGAGTCATAATGGATTCTTGTCATAAAATTGATTATGGGTTATACGCCCTGGAGATTTTAGCCCAATACCATAACGTCTCTGTTAACCCGGAAGAAATTAAACATAGATTTGACACAGACGGGACTGGTCTGGGATTAACGTCATGGTTGCTTGCTGCGAAATCTTTAGAACTAAAGGTAAAACAGGTAAAAAAAACAATTGACCGATTAAACTTTATTCCTTTGCCCGCATTAGTCTGGAGAGAGGATGGACGTCATTTTATTCTGACTAAAGTCAGTAAAGAAGCAAACAGATATCTTATTTTTGATCTGGAGCAGCGAAATCCCCGTGTTCTCGAACAGTCTGAGTTTGAGGCGTTATATCAGGGGCATATTATTCTTATTGCTTCCCGTTCTTCTGTTACCGGGAAACTGGCAAAATTTGACTTTACCTGGTTTATCCCTGCCATTATAAAATACAGAAAAATATTTATTGAAACCCTTGTTGTATCTGTTTTTTTACAATTATTTGCATTAATAACCCCCCTTTTTTTTCAGGTGGTTATGGACAAAGTATTAGTACACAGGGGGTTTTCAACCCTTAATGTTATTACTGTCGCATTATCTGTTGTGGTGGTGTTTGAGATTATACTCAGCGGTTTAAGAACTTACATTTTTGCACATAGTACAAGTCGGATTGATGTTGAGTTGGGTGCCAAACTCTTCCGGCATTTACTGGCGCTACCGATCTCTTATTTTGAGAGTCGTCGTGTTGGTGATACTGTTGCCAGGGTAAGAGAATTAGACCAGATCCGTAATTTTCTGACAGGACAGGCATTAACATCTGTTCTGGACTTATTATTTTCATTCATATTTTTTGCGGTAATGTGGTATTACAGCCCAAAGCTTACTCTGGTGATCTTATTTTCGCTGCCCTGTTATGCTGCATGGTCTGTTTTTATTAGCCCCATTTTGCGACGTCGCCTTGATGATAAGTTTTCACGGAATGCGGATAATCAATCTTTCCTGGTGGAATCAGTCACGGCGATTAACACTATAAAAGCTATGGCAGTCTCACCTCAGATGACGAACATATGGGACAAACAATTGGCAGGATATGTTGCTGCAGGCTTTAAAGTGACAGTATTAGCCACCATTGGTCAACAAGGAATACAGTTAATACAAAAGACTGTTATGATCATCAACCTGTGGTTGGGAGCACACCTGGTTATTTCCGGGGATTTAAGTATTGGTCAGTTAATTGCTTTTAATATGCTTGCAGGTCAGATTGTTGCACCGGTTATTCGCCTTGCACAAATCTGGCAGGATTTCCAGCAGGTTGGTATATCAGTTACCCGCCTTGGTGATGTGCTTAACTCTCCAACTGAAAGTTATCATGGGAAACTGGCATTACCGGAAATTAATGGTGATATCACTTTTCGTAATATCCGGTTTCGCTATAAGCCTGACTCTCCGGTTATTTTAGATAATATCAATCTCAGTATTAAGCAGGGGGAGGTTATTGGTATTGTCGGACGTTCTGGTTCAGGAAAAAGCACATTAACTAAATTAATTCAACGTTTTTATATTCCTGAAAATGGCCAGGTCTTAATTGATGGACATGATCTTGCGTTGGCCGATCCTAACTGGTTACGTCGTCAGGTGGGGGTTGTGTTGCAGGACAATGTGCTGCTTAATCGCAGTATTATTGATAATATTTCACTGGCTAATCCTGGCATGTCCGTCGAAAAAGTTATTTATGCAGCGAAATTAGCAGGTGCTCATGATTTTATTTCTGAATTGCGTGAGGGGTATAACACCATTGTCGGGGAACAGGGGGCAGGATTATCCGGAGGTCAACGTCAACGCATCGCAATTGCAAGGGCGCTGGTGAACAACCCTAAAATACTCATTTTTGATGAAGCAACCAGTGCTCTGGATTATGAGTCGGAGCATGTCATCATGCGCAATATGCACAAAATATGTAAGGGCAGAACGGTTATAATCATTGCTCATCGTCTGTCTACAGTAAAAAATGCAGACCGCATTATTGTCATGGAAAAAGGGAAAATTGTTGAACAGGGTAAACATAAGGAACTGCTTTCTGAACCAGAAAGTTTATACAGTTACTTATATCAGTTACAGTCAGACTAACAGAAAGAACAGAAGAATATGAAAACATGGTTAATGGGGTTCAGCGAGTTCCTGTTGCGCTATAAACTTGTCTGGAGTGAAACATGGAAAATCCGGAAGCAGTTAGATACTCCGGTACGTGAAAAGGACGAAAATGAATTCTTACCCGCTCATCTGGAATTAATTGAAACGCCGGTATCCAGACGGCCGCGTCTGGTTGCTTATTTTATTATGGGGTTTCTGGTTATTGCTTTCATTTTATCTGTTTTAGGCCAGGTGGAAATTGTTGCCACTGCAAATGGGAAATTAACACTCAGTGGGCGTAGCAAAGAAATTAAACCTATTGAAAACTCGATAGTTAAAGAAATTATCGTAAAAGAAGGAGAGTCAGTCCGGAAAGGGGATGTGTTATTAAAGCTTACAGCACTGGGAGCTGAAGCTGATACGTTAAAAACGCAGTCATCACTGTTACAGGCCAGGCTGGAACAAATTCGGTATCAAATTCTGAGCCGGTCAATTGAATTAAATAAACTTCCTGAACTGAAGCTTCCTGATGAGCCTTATTTTCAGAATGTATCTGAAGAGGAAGTACTGCGTTTAACTTCTTTGATAAAAGAACAGTTTTCCACATGGCAAAATCAGAAGTATCAAAAAGAACTGAATCTGGATAAGAAAAGAGCAGAGCGATTAACAATACTTGCCCGTATAAACCGTTATGAAAATGTATCGAGGGTTGAAAAAAGCCGTCTGGATGATTTCAGGAGCCTGTTGCATAAACAGGCAATTGCAAAACATGCTGTACTTGAGCAGGAGAATAAATATGTTGAGGCAGCAAATGAATTACGGGTTTATAAATCGCAACTGGAGCAAATTGAGAGTGAAATATTGTCCGCAAAAGAAGAATATCAGCTTGTCACGCAGCTTTTTAAAAATGAAATTTTAGATAAACTAAGACAAACAACAGACAGCATTGAGTTATTAACTCTGGAGTTAGAGAAAAATGAAGAGCGTCAACAGGCTTCAGTAATCAGGGCCCCTGTTTCGGGAAAAGTTCAGCAACTGAAGGTTCATACTGAAGGTGGGGTTGTTACAACAGCGGAAACACTGATGGTCATCGTTCCGGAAGATGACACGCTGGAGGTTACTGCTCTGGTACAAAATAAAGATATTGGTTTTATTAACGTCGGGCAGAATGCCATCATTAAAGTGGAGGCCTTTCCTTACACCCGATATGGTTATCTGGTGGGTAAGGTGAAAAATATAAATTTAGATGCAATAGAAGACCAGAAACTGGGACTCGTTTTTAATGTCATTGTTTCTGTTGAAGAGAATGATTTGTCAACCGGGAATAAGCACATTCCATTAAGCTCGGGTATGGCTGTCACTGCAGAAATAAAGACAGGAATGCGAAGCGTAATCAGCTATCTTCTTAGTCCTCTGGAAGAGTCTGTAACAGAAAGTTTACATGAGCGTTAAGTCTCAGAGCCGCGGTATCCGGCTCATATCTTCTCCTGTCATGTGTGACTGCACTGTTTTGTAGCAAACCAGTACTGACTATCCACTGGAATTCGGTAGTCATTAACTATGGCATTGATGTCCTTTATAACTGTCTTACAGGGCGTATAACACATCCCGCGACGGAAGCTTATCACAGAGGAAGAGATAAGCTTCAGAATGGAAAGTATATGAGAAGACTGTGATTGTTTAAAAATACACAATCCGCTGTGAGGTGGAGTCAGGGGCGGTACTGTCCCGCAGAAGCGGAGAATGGTTTATGTATGAGGTGTGTGTGACATTTTACATGAGAGTAAAACAGGTGATAACCTCCTTTAGTAAGGGGTATTCACAGGTATTATTACAGAACAATGTTGTTTCTGGCTTGTTCTTTTTTTTGGCGACTGGAATAGCCTTTTTTAATATGGGGCACCCCGAAATACTGTATTTCTCAGCCATCAGTGCAGCACTTTCTCCGTTCTTTGCCTGGTATTTGCGGTATCCTGATGAGGAGATTAATGAAGGTATATGGGGATATAATGCTGTTCTGTATGGCATAGCCTGTGGCATGCTTGTCCCTGTGTCAGTCTCCGGAATTGCTGTACTTATTGTCGGAACACTGGAGATGCTCCTTTTAATGGGGTTCAGATAATACTTAACCTGCTGGCCCGACCTGTCCTGGTGATGCCTAGTTTACCAGTTTTCTTTCAATGTGGAATATATTAATAGAAATCCAGTGGTTTTGCATACCGGGATGTTGTGTAGTGCAAAATTTATACTACAGGGATCGGAGTAGTGATGTTTAAGATTCATTAAATAGTTTCAAAGACGCTTTGTATACGACATGATTGCTAACCTCTCGCCCAGTGATTAGGTATTCTGATAAGGTGTGGTAAAATATTAATCTTCACAGAGGAGTTAAAAATATTATGGGTAACCAATGGCAACAAAAATATCTTCTTGAGTACAATGAGTTGGTATCAAATTTCCCTTCACCTGAAAGAGTTGTCAGCGATTACATTAAGAATTGTTTTAAAACTGACTTGCCGTGGTTTAGTCGGATTGATCCTGATAATGCTTATTTCATCTGCTTTTCTCAAAACCGGAGTAATAGCAGATCTTATACTGGATGGGATCATCTTGGGAAATATAAAACAGAAGTACTGACACTCACTCAAGCCGCTCTTATTAATATTGGTTATCGTTTTGATGTTTTTGATGATGCAAATTCAAGCACAGGAATTTATAAAACAAAGAGTGCAGATGTGTTTAACGAAGAAAATGAAGAAAAAATGCTCCCGTCGGAATACCTGCATTTTTTACAAAAGTGTGATTTTGCAGGTGTTTATGGAAAAACTCTGTCAGATTACTGGTCGAAATACTATGATAAATTTAAGCTTTTACTAAAAAATTATTATATTTCTTCTGCTTTGTATCTTTATAAAAATGGAGAGCTTGATGAGCGTGAATATAATTTCTCCATGAACGCCTTAAATCGCAGTGATAATATATCACTATTCTTCTTTGATATTTATGGATATTACTCATCTGATATTTTTGTAGCCAAAAATAATGATAAGGTAATGCTTTTCATTCCTGGTGCAAAAAAACCTTTTTTATTCAAGAAGAATATCGCTGATTTGCGGCTTACCCTTAAAGAACTTATTAAGGATAGTGACAACAAACAATTACTTTCCCAACATTTTTCATTATATAGTCGTCAAGATGGAGTTTCCTATGCAGGAGTAAATTCAGTTCTACATGCAATAGAAAATGATGGTAATTTTAATGAGTCTTACTTTCTGTATTCCAATAAGACACTTAGCAATAAAGATGTTTTTGATGCTATAGCTATTTCTGTTAAGAAACGCAGTTTCAGTGATGGTGATATCGTTATAAAATCAAACAGTGAAGCTCAACGAGACTATGCTCTGACTATACTCCAGACGATTTTATCAATGACCCCTATATTTGATATCGTAGTCCCGGAGGTATCTGTTCCGCTTGGACTGGGGATTATTACTTCCAGTATGGGGATCAGTTTTGATCAACTGATTAATGGTGATACTTATGAAGAACGTCGTTCTGCTATACCTGGTTTGGCGACAAATGCAGTACTGCTTGGCCTGTCTTTTGCAATTCCACTCTTGATTAGTAAGGCAGGAATAAACCAGGAGGTACTTAGCAGCGTTATAAATAATGAGGGCAGGACTCTGAATGAAACAAATATCGATATATTTTTGAAGGAATATGGAATTGCTGAAGATAGTATATCCTCAACTAATGTGTTAGACGTTAAGCTTAAAAGTTCCGGGCAGCATGTCAATATTGTAAAGCTTAGTGATGAAGATAATCAAATTGTCGCTGTAAAAGGGAGTTCTCTGAGCGGCATCTACTATGAAGTGGACATTGAAACAGGATATGAGATTTTATCCCGAAGAATTTATCGTACCGAATATAATAATGAAATTCTCTGGACTCGAGGTGGTGGTCTAAAAGGGGGGCAGCCATTTGATTTTGAAAGTCTCAATATTCCTGTATTTTTTAAAGATGAACCCTATTCTGCAGTGACCGGATCTCCGTTATCATTTATTAATGATGACAGCTCACTTTTATATCCTGATACAAACCCAAAATTACCGCAACCAACGTCAGAAATGGATATTGTTAATTATGTTAAGGGTTCTGGAAGTTTTGGGGATAGATTTGTAACTTTGATGAGAGGAGCTACTGAGGAAGAAGCATGGAATATTGCCTCTTATCATACGGCTGGGGGAAGTACAGAAGAATTACACGAAATTTTGTTAGGTCAGGGCCCACAGTCAAGCTTAGGTTTTACTGAATATACCTCAAATGTTAACAGTGCAGATGCAGCAAGCAGACGACACTTTCTGGTAGTTATAAAAGTGCACGTAAAATATATCAACAATAATAATGTTTCATATGTTAATCATTGGGCAATTCCTGATGAAGCCCCGGTTGAAGTACTGGCTGTGGTTGACAGGAGATTTAATTTTCCTGAGCCATCAACGCCTCCTGATATATCAACCATACGTAAATTGTTATCTCTACGATATTTTAAAGAAAGTATCGAAAGCACCTCCAAATCTAACTTTCAGAAATTAAGTCGCGGTAATATTGATGTGCTTAAAGGACGGGGAAGTATTTCATCGACACGTCAGCGTGCAATCTATCCGTATTTTGAAGCCGCTAATGCTGATGAGCAACAACCTCTCTTTTTCTACATCAAAAAAGATCGCTTTGATAACCATGGCTATGATCAGTATTTCTATGATAATACAGTGGGGCTAAATGGTATTCCAACATTGAACACCTATACTGGGGAAATTCCATCAGATTCATCTTCACTCGGCTCAACTTATTGGAAGAAGTATAATCTTACTAATGAAACAAGCATAATTCGTGTGTCAAATTCTGCTCGTGGGGCGAATGGTATTAAAATAGCACTTGAGGAAGTCCAGGAGGGTAAACCAGTAATCATTACAAGCGGAAATCTAAGTGGTTGTACGACAATTGTTGCCCGAAAAGAAGGATATATTTATAAGGTACATACTGGTACAACAAAATCTTTGGCTGGATTTACCAGTACTACCGGGGTGAAAAAAGCAGTTGAAGTACTTGAGCTACTTACAAAAGAACCAATACCTCGCGTGGAGGGAATAATGAGCAATGATTTCTTAGTCGATTATCTGTCGGAAAATTTTGAAGATTCATTAATAACTTACTCATCATCTGAAAAAAAACCAGATAGTCAAATCACTATTATTCGTGATAATGTTTCTGTTTTCCCTTACTTCCTTGATAATATACCTGAACATGGCTTTGGTACATCGGCGACTGTACTGGTGAGAGTGGACGGCAATGTTGTCGTAAGGTCTCTGTCTGAGAGTTATTCTCTGAATGCAGATGTCTCCGAAATATCGGTATTGAAGGTATTTTCAAAAAAATTTTGATTCGGGAAATTATTTATTGGCCATTGTTATAGCTACTCCCTTGTGCTGTTTTGTTAGCGCAAGAGAGTGTCAGTTCTGCATTTTGATATATTCAAGTCACCATCCTCCAAAGGCAAACAAATGAGAAAAGGTCATCAGGCACAAACATCCAGTGAAAAGCTCCCCAGTCTTCTCCTGCTGGCTTCTGCCCCCTACTTTGCCACAATACTCTGTGCCCCTGTCGGTCAGTATTCTCTACATTGGCAGGTCATGCGACTCATAAAATGGCAGTACACGATCATTCAGCAGGCCAGTCGCTGTAATCGCATTTTGGTGACATACAATTTGCAGTGAACGACCTTTGAGTATGTATCAACAAAGGTCTGGTGATAAATTACGCGACACCTTTCAGGTTGCCTACATAGAACGTGTCCTGCGAACCCAGATATCCCGGATGAGCCGTTTCGATTTCGCCACAGGCCTCGTCATCACTGGCTTTACGCTCCAGTGCTGCGATCTGGCTGTCAGTTAGCTCAATGCCATCACGGGCTACTTTTTCTTCCAGTGCTTTCAGACGTTTTTTGAAATTCTCAAGGTTATGGCGTAACCAGACAGAACGGACACCACTGCCGGAGATAAAAACGCCCTGTTTACGCAGCTCGTTGCTGGTCCGGTGCTGACCGTGTGCCGGGAAAGCGACGGCGTAATCAACAACAGCCTGTTCAGTTGCCTCATCGGTACGGTTCTTAAGGTTAGGAGCGCGGCGACTACGATTAATCAGCGCATCCACACCGCCTTCATCGACCAGTTCGCGGTAACGATAAAATGTATCACGCGAAACGCCCATGATTTTACAGACTTTTGATACGTTGCTGAGTGATCTTACCCACCAATAGTGGACACAGGACTAAGTGAGTAAACTCTCAACCAGAGGTGACTCATGACAAAACCAGTATCAATCAGCAAGAAGCCCCGTAAACAACATACGCCTGAATTTCGTAACGAAGCCCTGAAACTCGCTGAACGCATCGGTGTGGCCGCCGCAGCCCGTGAACTCAGCCTGTATGAATCCCAGCTTTATGCCCGGCGCAGTAAACAGCAGCAACAAATGAGTTCGTCAGAGCGCGAAAGCGAACTGGCCGCTGAAAATGTCCGCCTTAAATGACAACTGGCGGAGCAGGCTGAGGAACTGGCCATCCTCCAAAAGGCCGCGACAACTTCGCGAAGCGCCTGAAATGAAGTATGTCTTCATCGAAAATCATCGGGCAGAGTTCAGCATCAAAGCGATGTGTCGTGTACTTCGGGTTGCCCGCAGCGGCTGGTATGTCTGGCTCAGGCGTCGTCACCAGATGAGCCTGCGCCAACAGTTTCGGCTCACCTGCGATGCCGCTTTCCATAAGGCATTCTTTGAGGCAAAGCAGCGATACGGTGCTCCCCGCCTTGCTGACGAACTGCCGGAGTTCAATATTAAAACCATTGCCGCCAGCCTGCGTCGTCAGGGGCTGCGGGCGAAAGCCAGCCGGAAGTTCAGCCCAGTCAGCTACCGTGCACATGGCCTGCCCGTATTGGAGAATCTGCTGGAGCAGGACTTCAGCGCCAGCGGCCCGAACCAGAAGTGGGCGGGTGACATCACATACTTGCGTACCGATGAGGGCTGGTTGTATCTCGCAGTAGTCATCGACCTGTGGTCACGCGCCGTTATTGGCTGGTCGATGTCACTGCGAATGAAAGCACAACTGGCCTGTGATGCACTGCAAATGGCGTTGTGGCGGAGAAGACGCCCGGAATGTCAGCGCCAGTGATATAAGACGGTAATTCACCATTTGGATTGTCCGCTCCACCCAACATGTTGTTTCCTTAAGGTTCTCACACCAGAAAGTTTCATCCATTTTCTTCCACCCAAGTTGCGGAAGAGCCGCTTTTCATCCGTTGTTGACAGCTATGATGTCGGAAATCTGTGAGGCACCACACACTCCTGCTTTTTCCTTCATCCGTCACCATGCTCTTCAGTTAATGGTAGGACGTCTTCATTACATTTCTGTAAGCGTAAACTGACCGCCGTATGTAGCCATTAAGCCAGTATTGGTAACGTAGGTGCCCACTTTTTCAACTAGTGGACACCTGTTATGGAACAGAAAATATTATCCGCAGAACCCCGCAGAACATTTTCAAATGAGTTTAAACTTCAAATGGTTAAACTGGCTTCACAACCAGGAGCCTCTGTTGCCCGTATTGCCAGGGAACACGATATCAATGATAACCTCCAGTTCAAATGGCTCAGGCTCTGGCAGAACGAAGGGCGTATATCGCGGCGTCTTCCGGTAACAACCTCTTCTGGCGCTGGCGTTGAATTATTACCTGTTGAGATAACGCCTGATGAGCAGAAAGAGCCTATGGCGGCTCTTACTCCGCTTTTATCCACTCCTTCACAAAGCACAGTCAGTGCCAGTTCCTGTAAAGTTGAGTTCCGCCACGGTAACATGACGCTGGAAAATCCTTCACCAGAGCTGCTCACGGTGTTGATCCGTGAACTGACCGGGAGAGGACGATGATCTCGCTCCCATCAGACACTCGAATCTGGCTGGTTGCCGGCGTTACTGATATGCGTAAATCCTTCAACGGTCTGGGTGAACAGGTACAACATGTGCTGGATGAGAACCCCTTCTCCGGTCACCTGTTTATCTTTCGCGGCCGACGGGGTGACACGATTAAAATCCTGTGGGCTGATGCTGATGGTCTGTGCCTGTTCACCAAACGTCTGGAGGAAGGCCAGTTTATCTGGCCTGCGGTGCGTGACGGTAAGGTATCCATTACCCGCTCGCAGCTGGCAATGCTCCTCGATAAACTGGACTGGCGTCAACCCAAAACATCCCGCCTTAATGCACTGACAATGTTGTAAAAATGTCATGGCCGGATTATAAAAACGGTCATGAGTCGGAAATACCTCATTCGTATCACTGAGCTGGAAAGGCTACTCTCTGAGCAGGCTGAAGCCCTCCGTCAGAAAGATCAGCAACTGAGTCTGGTTGAAGAGACGGAGGCCTTCCTGCGCTCTGCACTGGCACGTGTCGAAGAAAAGATCGAAGAGGAGGAGCGGGAAACAGAACATCTGAGGGCCCAGATAGAAAAACTGCGCCGGATGCTGTTCGGTACCCGTTCTGAAAAACTGCAGCGTGAGGTTGAACAGGCTGAGGCCCAACTGAAACAACGCGAACAGGAAAGCGATCGTTACAGTGGGCGTGAGGATGACCCGCAGGTTCCCCGCCAGTTGCGACAGTCACGTCATCGTCGTCCGTTACCAGCACATCTTCCCCGTGAAATACACCGCCTGGAGCCTGAAGAAAGTTGTTGCCCGGAGTGTGGCAGTGAGCTGGATTATCTGGGTGAAGTCAGTGCTGAGCAGCTGGAACTGGTGAGTAGCGCCCTGAAAGTGATCCGCACTGTTCGGGTAAAAAAAGCCTGTACAAAATGTGACTGTATAGTTGAAGCGCCAGCGCCGTCCCGCCCGATAGAGCGCGGCATCGCGGGCTCCGGATTACTTGCCCGCGTGTTAACGGGACAATACTGCGAACACCTGCCACTGTATCGTCAGAGTGAAATCTTTGCCCGACAGGGTGTCGAACTGAGCCGTGCATTACTCTCCAACTGGGTTGACGCGTGCTGCCAGTTAATGACTCCGCTGAATGATGCCCTGTACCGTTACGTGATGAACACCCGCAAGGTTCACACTGACGACATACCAGTAAAAGTGCTGGCACCGGGCAGAAAAAAGGCAAAAACAGGACGCATCTGGACGTATGTCCGGGATGACCGGAATGCGGGCTCATCAGACAGGCAGGGAAAACATCCGGTACAACACCTTCGTCCCTTCCGGGGTATCCTGCAGGCGGATGCATTCAGCGGTTACGATCGGCTGTTCAGTGCCGAACGTGAAGGTGGTGCACTGACAGAAGTTGCGTGCTGGGCCCATGCCCGGCGAAAAATCCACGATGTATACATCAGCAGCAAAAGTACGACGGCAGAAGAAGCTCTGAAGCGCATCAGTGAACTGTACGCCATTGAGGATGAAATACGGGGCTTACCGGAGTCTGAACGTCTTGCAGCCAGGCAGCAGCGAAGCAAAGCGTTACTGACGTCGCTGCATGAATGGATGGTGGAG
>ERZ791734.640-NODE-640-length-43333-cov-5.147696_pt1 | contig 43333 bp, 36 predicted proteins | sample MGYA00509953_ERZ791734 | MGnify/ENA primary metagenome ERZ791734 (study PRJEB30046, sample SAMN00792038) | human gut metagenome | study: EMG produced TPA metagenomics assembly of the A metagenome-wide association study of gut microbiota in type 2...
CTTTGCGGACATTTAAGGAGATATAAAAAGATAGTCAAAAAGACATATATAATTTGAATGAAATTTTATATTCATATGAAGATGATGTGACACAAAGTTTTTTTAAATCAATATATGACGGTTTAAAATTGACCAAGTCGGATATGATTGATTTTGATAAAGCATATGAGTATATAATTGACCAAATGAAAAATGATAAAATTAGTATTTTGGTATTAAATTCATTTTCTTCATATGAAGAAAATACGCAGTATGAGAAGGGGATTAATATTCTCATAGGGGGAAATAGTCTTAGTAGAGGCGTGACTTTTCCACAGTTACAGACCATTTATTACTGTAGAGTTGCTAAAAGTCCACAAGCGGATACAATGTGGCAGCATGCAAGAATGTTTGGATATGATAGGGTCCCAGAACTTATGAGAGTGTTTATGCCTCCCAAATTATTTAAATTGTTTTCAGATATAAATAAAACTAATAATAGTATAATAAGTCAAATTGAAAGGTTAGGTAATGGGAACGATATAAAAATCTTCTATCCGATAGGATTAAATCCAACTAGAAAAAATGTTTTAGACAAAAAGGCGGTAGGAATATATTCTGGAGGGGTTAATTATTTCCCATTTTATCCCATTAATAAAGATATTGTCGCATTAGATGAAATGTTGTCGGTGTTTGACAATGATGTTTATACGGTAGGACTGAAATTAATTGCCAAAATTTTGGATTTAGTAGGCTCTGAGAACGAAGATTGGAATTCGACTGTTTTTAAGGGATTTATAAATTCAATATTGGCAGAAAACCCATCTGCACAAGGAAAACTGATTGTCAGAAGAAACCGAGACATTTCCAGAGGCACAGGGACATTACTTTCGCCCAATGACAGAAAATTGGGGGAACAATATGATGATGTGGTGTTGACAATTTATAAAGTTACAGGAAATAAGGGATGGAATGGAGAAAAAATTTGGATACCAAATATAAAGCTTCCAGAAGGCTGTGTATATTATAGTGGAGAAAAGATTTCACAAGATAATGGTGTATCAAAATGTCAATATGAATGGGATGCAAATTTCCCTAAGGTAGCAGAACAAATTTCCCTACATAAATTTAAAGAGGAGTAATTTATATTAGGCAGTTGAAAAGTAGTTGGAGAGAAGAGGCAACAAATAGATATTAAAATGGAATTGGAAGCCGATGGGATAAAAGGTCTATCGGCTTCTTTTATTTTGTAATTAATAGTATTTCAAGAAATGATAGCAGCAGTTGACAAAAGGTAGCGTATGGCATATTATATATAAAAAAACATGTAGCTGCTAAATGGAGCAGCATATAAGAGAGGTAAGGAGATTATATGAATATAAATAAAGAACTTAAAGCAGCAGTTAATATGAATCCAACAAGAAACACAAGAAATCTTACGGTTGAAAATCTATGTAATATGATAGATAATGGGACATTAACAATCCCATTATATCAGAGAGATGTTAGCTGGACGAAACAGAAAAACGTAGAACTGTTGAATTATGAACTTCTTGGAAAATCACCGATTTCGGCAATTTCAGTAAATATAATTAATAATATACAGAGTAATTATGCTGTGCCACAAGTTTCGTTTATTGATAGAGAAGTCATGCCTAATATGGTGAGAGGACAATTTTCAGTTGTGGATGGACAACAACGTTTGACTACTAATTATAAAGCCTATTGTAATGATGACAATATGCGAGATATCGTTTTGGATCTTGGTGCTGGAAAATTTGTAATTACCACGGAAAATATTAGAAATAATCAAGTGCCAGTAGGTATATTGATGAATAAGGATAGTGGAGAGCTTATTAATTATGTTCAGTCTAAAAGAGGAATGGATAATGATGTTATGGCATTTCTACTTCTTGCAAGAACCAAAATCCTTTCATATGCCTATACTATTAATATGGCAGAAGATTTATCGGAAGACGAACAAATTACATGGTTTGAGGTACTTAATAATGCTGGAAGTAGAGTTAGTATTATTCAGATGCGTTTTGCAAAAATGAAAGCACATGGGTTGGATATTTATACCCAATACACAAATATATATAGAAGCAAACTTCAGGAATTTGGGTATGATTTTTTTTCGCCTCAAAAAACGACGGTATCTTATCCAATCGCGGCTTTAAATCCCGCATATGAAGTCATTTGTTCAGGCGCAATACATCAGAATAATTTTTCACCAATGCCATCTGATACAAAAGAAAACCAATTATGTAATTTGCATATTGAAAAACTTCAAGAGTGTATTAATTTGACATTGAAGACACTGGAAAAAGTACTAGATTTTATCCAAGATAACGATTTGAAAAAGCCGGATCGCATAGATTATATTAATTATTTAATTGGATACTTTATATTCAATGCAGAATCGATGACTATAGAACGAAAAGAAAAATTAATTGTGTGGTACAATACAGTAAATTTTACAAATAAGTCTAACACTGAAAGGCGAAATATATATACAGAATTGTTAAACAATATTTGACAGTTGTAATATCTATAAATATTTAGGGCCTTTGGCGAGCAGTTGTTTTTTAGCGTTTATATTTAAGCCTGAAATGTTTGAATAGAAATACTCAAGAATACAGAAAAAAGTTGAGGACAAAATACAAGGTAAAAGAAAGTAGAAAAGTTGAAGAAAATTGGGTGGGTGTATGTTTACAAAGGAAGAAATAAATTATGAGATGCTATTGGGGGCATATAAAAAGTTAAAGTCATATTATTATTACAATAAGAATTTTTGGTTTATGAGGGAAAAAATAGCGATTTTTGAAAATAATTCAGATTCGATGGAACATACACTAAAGTATCTTGCCAAGATTTTACAGAATCCAATGCAATATCAAAAGGATATTAATAACTGGATTGAAGAGATTGATTATTATGTATTGCCCAAGACATTTGTTGAGGATAAGACAATTGACGAACGGTTTGTATCGAGTACCATATATAGTAAATCTATATCAAAAGTAAATTTTTTTATCAATATGCCTATAGAATTACATTTGTTAGAGACAGTGTGGGCTTTGTATCTTGCAAAAATGGCACATGATTTACATATAATGCAAGATTGTTCGTTTGGAAATTCTGTTGATGATAAGGTGGTATTTGACGATTCGGAAGAAGATATAGAAAAATCTATTAATTTTTCGAAAAATAAGTTTTTTAAAATTTATTTTCCACAATATTGTAAGTGGAAGAATTCTGCGATTCAGACAATTGAGGACCATAAAAAGGATAAAAGTATGGTCCTTATTTCGTTAGATATTAAAAGCTTTTATTATTCGGTTAGGTGGAATTTTAATAAATTAGAAACAATAATAAAAGATAAGCGCTTCGAAGATATGCAACAGCTTACTGATATTGTGGAAAAGATATTTTGTAATTACACTAAAAAAATAGCAGTGGTTAGAGAATTAAAGCAGAAGATTGCTTTGAATGAGTCGGTTTTACCAATTGGTTTATTTAGCTCGATGATTCTTGCTAATATTTATTTATCAGCATTTGATAGAAGAATGTTAGATAATTCAAAAATATTATATTATGGTAGATATGTAGACGATATGATATTAGTCTTGAATGTATCTCAAGAAAAAGTTGATTTAGATGATGGTGGAATAGAGAAAATATTAACTATAAATAATCATATTCTGGCTAAGAAAGATGAAAAAACTTATGTGATTGATAATTATGATGATTTGATAATTCAAAGAGATAAGATGAAAATGATTTTATTTGAATGTGGAAAGTCGGAGGGATTGATTTCTAATTTAAAGAAAACAAAAATTATACCTAGTCAAGTAAATATTGTACCATCTAATGATATTCAGTTGCAGGATTTTGAAGAAATGGCATATGTGATTCATAATTTTTCGAATGAAACTAAGATAAGAGACGTTGGTCAAATTGAAGTTGACAGATTTAAATTGGGAATGTATATGTCTGGAATCGTGAGAAATAGTAGATATAAATTGACATATATGTCGACAAAGGAAGAAAAGAAACAAAGACAAAATGAGAAAGATAAATTAGTAAATTTTTTTGTCGGAAGTAAGGCTCTTGAATATAATAGTAATTGGATTAATGCATTATACTATTTTTTACTTAATTCAACATCAGAAAAAAGGTATTGGAACAAGTTTGAAGAAGAAGTTAGATATGCCATAAGAAAATTAACTATAAAACATTTGGATAGTATAAAAAAGGGAAAAGAAAGAATTATAAAATCCAAGCTGAAAAAAAATTTGGATCTTCAGTTTGATATATGCGTGGCAACAGCATTAGCTATAAATCCTAAGTTTTCTAAAAAAGAAAAAAGGGAAATCTTAGATTTGTGTTATAAAATCCGAGAAGCCAATTTGTTTAATCACTATTTAGTTTCATTTCCGTTAATTAACTATTCTGATAATATGCAAATGGATATAGATTTATCTAATATTGATTTAGATAGATTAGAATCGGAAGATTTAAATATTCATAAAAGTAGAAAAATGAAGCTATCACCTAGATTTATTAATTTTGATGAATTATTTCAGTTTGCATTTGTAAGAGATATTGCGAATGGAAATGCAAAAATTATGTCCGGAAATATGATTAATAATATAAGAGACACTTTTCTTAAGGTAAATTGTATAAATTTGAAATGGGCAAAGCCATTATGTATCTGCATCGAGGGAGAGGAAGGTTCCGAGTATAATTTACAGAAAATAGATTTATACAACAAAGAGAGGAAATTAAATAATATTAGAATAGCAGTAGCCAATATTAAATTGAATATTGATGATTGTTGTATGGGATTAAGTGATATGGAGGTCGCTAGGAATAGAAAAAATTTTCTTGATTTTCTAAACGAAGCTTATACAGATGAAAAAAGCAAAGTAGATTATTTGGTTTTCCCAGAGTTTTATTTACCTTTATCATGGATGCAGGACATCCTTGCATTTTCCAGAAAGACAGGAATAACAGTGATAAGTGGAATTCAATATATTACAAAGGGACATTTGGCACATAATCTTATTGGTGTGTTTGCAAGGGCAAAATCAGGTAAATATAATGCTGCATGTGTGATAGTGAGAGAAAAAAATAATTATGCACCATTAGAAAAAAAGATATTAGCGACCAAAGGTTATAAGGCAGTAGATAAAACAAAGCCAATATATACATATTTTAATGATGGTGGAGTTCAATTTGGGACATTTTTATGTTATGAATTTACTGATATATGTGCTAGAAGTTTGTTTAAAAATAAAGCCGATATAATCTTTACACCAGAAAATAATAATGACACGACTTACTTTTCAAATATTATTGACACAATGACAAGAGATATACATGCATTTATGGTTCAATCTAATACATCAATATATGGTGATTCTAGAATTTCGGGACCATATAGTAGAGATCATCGCAATATTGTACAGATAAAGGGCGGGGATAATGATAACCTGATTATTGGAACTATTAACTTAAAGGAAGTAAAAAGGTATAGAGAGGAAGAACGTAAAAAAATGGAGTCTGAGCTAGAAGAAATTTTTGTAATGAATAAATTAGAAAAAAAGAATAAGTATGAGGAATTGAAAGGAAGTCATTCTTTGAAAATTGCCACATCTTCTGCTAGAACATTTTTTTAATAATTAACTTCAGTTATGGATGGAAAAAATGAAACCCAGAACACCAAAATCAATGGAACTGTATAACAAGCTCCTCAATCGAGGCTATCCGCAGGAGTTCTGCGAGCAGATTTCGCTAAATCTGAATACGGATTGGACGGCGCAGCGGATGATGGGATATTTATCACATTATAAGAAGCTTCCGATGGCGGAGATTGTGGATGAGATGCTGGCGATTCTCAGTGACCGGAACCGGATTATGCAGAAGCATCAGTTGGAAGACACGAATGCGAAGTGGAATGATTTTTTGAATCGGGGCTTTGAGAGAGAAAATGAGTAGCGATGACATGAAAACTCCTGGTGTAACCGGGAGCTTTTGCCATTGATAGGGGGATAATGTATGTGTGATTTGCAAGTTGAAGTAATAGGGGAATCAAAGTTAGCAAGTACAGATATAGAGAAATCTTTGTTTGATCTAAATATGCAGATTGATTCAATGTCGAATAAGGCGGATTGCTTGGATTATTTTGTGGCGGTTGCATCCGGAATTGTTTGCAGTCTGATGGATATGCTATGGGTTGGTGAATTTAACATTGATCGAGGGAGAGATTTAGCGGATCAAGAGGTGGAATCGTTTGTTCAGAAAGTTGCCAAAAGATTTGGTTGTAAAAGTGATGATCTTAAAAGTTCGGTGGCGTTTCTTGAAAAGAAATTTCCATTGGCTGCAGATGGAAACATTTCAGATTTTGGAGGGGGATTGCAGCATCATTTAAGAGATTTTGCACATCATCCGACAATTGTGGGGTTGATTTTTTCGTTATTGACGCAGTTTACCGAGATGTCTTACGGCACGGACACATTGGGCAATTTCATTGTTGTACCTGTTGCGGAAAAAAGCAAAGTTTATATTGGAAAGGATATACCGGATAAGATTTGTAAAGGAACAATTGTATGGTTCTTTCATCTGATTAGTGACGTTGCAGGTTCAAGCAGTACCGCAGGTTTATCGGGAGGAACCGGAATTCCGGGGCCGATACTTTCTGTGGCAAAAGAACTGTCTGTGCTTCCAGTATTTAGGGAGAGCAAAGTGGGGGATGAATCCATCTCCGAATTCTTGTCCAAACTTTTTAATGGTACAATATTTGCGCAGCATGATGAAGCTGGAAAAATTATAAATGATACACAAATTAAATTTGACCTCAGAGGAGAGCTCGGTATTGCATTAGAGTTGGAGAGACAAGCCCTTCCTGTGATTGCAAACGAAGGCCTTGTTCGGACATTTTATTTTATAAGACATTTGGCCATAGAATTAAAGAGAAGACCGGTTCATGCATTTTCCGATATAAAAGATCTTCCGTGGGAAGAAGTGAAACCATTTGGCAATCCTATCATTACGAGAATGCTTACCATTGCAACCGGTGTATTTACAGCAATTGATATTACGGATGCGGTTGTATCGCAGAAGTACTTTGTGTCTGTAAATTATATTGGAGTGGGAAGGTTTACGGTTGCGCTTGGCGAGGAGATGGTTCAGTATCTGAAGGTAAGGAATGTAAAGCTTATTCGAGATATGTATGAGTGCATTGATGCGAACACATATAAGAAAACGGACAATAACATTTATGAGAGGCTGGGGGATGCTATGGATTTTGATAAGTTTGGATTAACACTGGAGCAGACAGAGATTTTATATAATCTTGAATTTTATAAAACAATTAATGATGTGAATAATACAACAGCTCCAATCATGAAAAGCAAAATTGTCACGCTCAAAAGTGAATGGGTTAGTGAGTGGAAAAGATATATGGAGCTTGGTTTTGCAGGTTTCGTTCAAGAGGAGAATGCGGTTCTTCATTGGTATACCCTGGAGGAACTTGGAGCAAAAATCATGGAACAAAATCCGACAGGGGTATGGTTCCGTTTGGTATTGTTGGAAGCTATGCTTTTTGAGCCTTATTATGCGTTATCAATGAAAAAAGATAAAGAAGGGAATGAGATTCCAAGTAAGCGATACAAGGATTTGCAGCTTCCGGGAAATGGATACAATAAATTTGTGGGGGATAAATATCTCGAAGAACAGTTTGGCAAGAAGTATTATCGGGAAGGTTATATTAATCGGTTTCGAAAGACTTACGACAAAGCGACACGTGAGATGAATGAGGTGCTGAAGACTGCTGTTACAAGCATCGCGGTGGCAGCTGGTATTGCAATCGCAGTTGTGGTGACAGCCGGTGCATTTGCTCCGGCCATTGCCGTAGCACTTGTAGGATCAAGTTTTCCGGGACTTAGTGGAGCTGCGCTAACCAGCGCGTGCCTAGCCTATATAGGTGGTGGAGCCATTGCAGCAGGAGGACTTGGCATGGCGGGCGGAACGATGGCTATTGTTGGCGGCGGAGCAATCCTCGGGTTGGGTGTTGGGGCAGGAGTTGGCGGAGCTGTCTCTGCGGTCGGAATTATGGGTAAGAAAGCAACGATTATGCAATCTGCTAAATTAATGGTTTCGGTTCGAGAAATCTTTCTTAATGATGAGAAAGATGTAGCATATTCGAATATGGTTTATGAGCAGTATGTGAAGAATATTTCAAATATCGAAAAAGATTTAGTTGATTTGAGACTTAAGGAAAATGTTGCTACAAAAGATGAGAAGAAGGCACTTGAGTTACAGATTAAGAATACAGAAGAGTCGGTTCATGCGATGAGCATTGCAATGAAGAGCATGAATAAGTACAATAGTGCATTTGCAGTGGGAATTGGTGTGGAGGAATAGATGAGTTTTAAAATGATTGGATTGCATAGCTGCAGTTACATACGATATAATATATTTTAGCATGCAGCATTAAATAGTAATGGCAAGGGTGTCAGATTTGATGTCTACAGTGAGGATGATACAGGGACGGTTTTTGATTGCGAGATGCAGACGATGTATCGTCGGATATGAAAGATTTTCTGGACTGGTTGAGCGGAAAACAAGGAAGAAGCCGATTGGTTGGTGAACTGGAGAATGCCGTTCAAAAAGTGAAGGATCATAAGGAATGGAGGACTGAATACATGACGCTGCTTATGAGAGATCAGGAAATGATGCGAAAAGGAAGAGAAGAGGGAATGCAACAGGGTATGCGTCAGGGAACTATAACCACACTTTTCTCTTTAGTGGAAGATGGCATTTTGACGCTTGATGATGCTGCGTCAAGAGTGAATATGACGCCGGAAGAATTTAAGGAAGCGATGGAGAAACCCGTGAGCGTGTAATAGAAATACGATCCGCTATACGAATGAAGTATAGCGGATATTTTGCATGTGGCTGAGTAAGTGAAGATAAGGAGGAAAAAGGATGCTTTTTATTTGTTATCCGAAGTGTTCTACCTGCCAGAAGGCGAGAAAGTGGCTGGAGGAACATGGAGTGGAATACACGGAGCGTCATATCGTGGAAGAGAATCCAACATATGACGAATTGAAGAAATGGTATGAGATGAGCGGGCTTGCGTTAAAGAAGTTTTTTAACACAAGTGGAATGTTATACAAGGAGATGCAGTTAAAGGACAAGCTTCCGGCGATGAGTGAGGATGAGCAGTTGCAGCTTCTTGCGACAAATGGCATGCTTGTGAAGCGTCCCCTTTTGGTAACGGGCGATACTGTATTGGTTGGATTTAAGGAAGCCGATTGGGCGAAAATAGCAGGGTAATAACATGTTTTTTATGATGGGAATTACGGACGGAAGAAAAGATTTTGATTTTGTGCAGACGATGATCTGTGATGCATGCGGCAAGTATGGCAGGTATCAGGTCTTTATGACGTACACGGTTTTGTCGCTTTTTTTCATTCCGTGCTTTAAGTGGAACAAACATTATTATGTGCAGACCGGTTGTTGCGGGGCATTATATGAATTGGATCCGGAGATTGGCAAGGCAATCGCGCGCGGTGAGCAGATTGAGATATTGCCGCAACATCTGCGACTGGTGAACTGGGGCGGTTATAGCAGGGGCGTGAAACGTTGCGGCAATTGTGGATATGAGACGGCAGAAGATTTTGAATTTTGCCCGAAGTGTGGGATGCGGTTTTAGTGGAAGCGGCAGATTTACGATAAATTCCAGAGGATGATATATCGCAGGATTGCATAAGTACACATTTGAGAATGTTTGTAAGGAATTACCGCACATGAATTTAGGAGATGAAACCTCCAAAATTTTTTTGTGTGCAGGTGGCGATGCGGACGATGTATCGCCGGATATGAAAGACTTTTTGGATTGGTTGAGTGGAAAGCAAGGGAAAAGCCGTTTGGTTTGTGAATTGGAGGAGGCCGTTCAAAGAGTAAAGGATCATAAAGAATGGAGGACTGAGTACATGACGCTATTTATGAGAGATCAGGAAATGATGCGAAAAGGCACTATGAGTACACTTTTTTCTTTAGTGGAAGATGGCATTTTGTCGATTGATGTGGCTGCAGCAAGAGTGAATATGGAGCCGGAAGAGTTTAAGGAAGCGATGGAGAAATCGAAGGCTATGAGTGTGTAAAAGGATATCCGCTATACTGGGTGTAAGGTATAGCGGATGTTTTATATGTGATTGAGTAAGGAGGAGAGACTATGCTTTTTATTTGTTACCCGAAATGTTCTACCTGCCAGAAGGCTGGGAAGTGGTTGGATGAGCACGGAGTTGCGTACACGCAGCGTCATATTGTGGAAGAGAATCCGACATATGAGGAGTTGAAGAAGTGGCATGCGTTGAGCGGACTGCCGCTGAAGAAGTTCTTCAATACAAGCGGAATGTTGTACAAGGAAATGAAGTTGAAGGACAAGCTCCCGACGATGAGCGAGGATGAGCAGTTACAGCTTCTGGCAACGAATGGGATGCTTGTGAAGCGGCCGCTTGCGGTGAAAGATGATATGGTGTTGGTTGGATTTAAGGAAGCGGAGTGGGCAAAGCTTACGGAGTGACCTAATTTTCAATGAGCCGGAAGTTGTAAAATTCTAATGACGGAAGAGGAATTACATGAAGCCGAGAACATCAAAATCAATGGAACTATATAACACGCTCCTTAATCGGGGCTATCCGCAGGAATTCTGTGAGCAGATTTCGCTGAATCTGAACACGGATTGGACGGCGCAGCGGATGATGGAGTATCTGTCGCACTACAAGAAGCTGCCGATGGCGGAGATTGTGGATGAGATGTTAGCGATTCTCAGCGACCGGAACCGGATTATGAAGAAGCATGAGCTGGAGGATACGAATGCGAAGTGGAACGATTTTCTGAATCGGGGATTTGAGGAAAACGGGCAGGAATAATGGGGGATAAATGATGGCAGATTTAACAATTCATGATGATGTCTCGCATCTGAAAATATATGAGATCATAAATAAGTATTTTGGGAAGAATTATACGGGATGGATGAAAGCCTGGTACGATATTAACGACAAATTTGGGGCTTGGTTTCCGATGATTACAGATGCCTATGATGTGCCTGAAAATGCACAGAAGTTTAGCAATTTATTATTGGATGAAGGGAAAACAATTATTGAAGTTCATCACGAGAAGAAAGAACCTCCGGCAGATGAAAATCAAAAATATGATAAGTTGAGATTGGTATTTGGACGTTTTCATGACGGCTTTCGATTTTTAGGTGTATTTAAGAGAAGTCTGGTTAAAGGAACGCAAGCCCTTACATATAAGCATGAACAAGTTGCAGAGGGCATTGATCTTTCGACATACAATCTTATAGAAAAGGTAACTGTGCCAGATTCTAGTAAAGAGAGAATCTCACAAAGTGATGTGATTAGCCCAAATGATTCCGTATGGGTTGCAGCGACTGTTATCAGTTATGAAAAATATCATGAAGACGGATGCAGAGATATTACGGAGTTCAGTTTGACACAATCTGCGATACGCCGGCGGGCGATTAATATTACCGGGAGAAATGTTGAGGCTGCAAGAACCAGTCAATGGTGTTGTGGCAGTCACATAAATCATACACATCCTTATTTGAAGGAGACGGCAAATGCTAACCGTAGGTTGGCGTTTCCGGGAGAGTTTGGTGGAAAAGAGATCCCAAGCGATATTGATGAGAGGATTGAGATCGAGTCTTCCGCAGGTCAGGTTACAATCGGACAATTAATAGATTTCGTGAGAGAGGAATATAGCACATTGCAGGGACAAAAAGATTGTATTGAATTTGACAAAAATATGATATTGTACGGACCTCCAGGAACCGGAAAGACCTATAATACAGTCATTTATGCGGTGGCAATTTGTGAGGGCAAACCATACGAAGAAGTAAAGAAACAGGATTATGAGGATATCCTGGCACGGTATAATGCGTTAAAAAGCGAAGGAAGAATTGCTTTTACAACGTTTCATCAGTCCTATGGATATGAAGAATTTATTGAGGGTATTAAGCCTGTAATGGATTCAGAAGAAAGTGGAGATGTTAAGTATACGATAGAGGATGGTATATTTAAACGCTTTTGTAAGTCCGGAGAAGGAATTTCACTTGATGAGGCATGGGGCCAGCTGTATGAGGATGCGAAAGCTACAGGTGGAAAGTTCACAGTTACCCGACGAACTGGATCACGCAGAGAGGCACAGTTTACAAAAGAGGATGTCATTAGCGTGATGTTTGACGGAGAAACACCGGCGCATAGCGATATATCGAAAAGCAAGCTAAAAGAAGTATATGAAACATATGATTATGAGCATCGTTTGGATATTCCGAACGGAGGATCAAGATGGGTATTTGATGTCTGCTATGCCATAATTGACCTGCTTGTTAAAAAGTATAACATGATAGAAAATGCAGATGCGGAGCAAAAGAATAGGGTATTTATCATTGATGAGATCAATAGAGGAAATATTTCCAAGATTTTTGGTGAATTGATTACCTTAATTGAGGGCACAAAAAGAAAGGACATGCCGGAAGCTGCATCAGCGATACTTCCATATTCCGGGGAAGTGTTCAGTGTACCTGCCAACGTACATATTTTGGGAACAATGAATACGGCGGATCGTTCAATTGCATTAATGGATACGGCGCTTCGCAGACGTTTTCGATTTGTTGAAATGATGCCGGACACAGGGGCTCTTGAGGGGCTTTTGGTCGAGGGATTGAATGTGGCAAAAATGCTTGAGGTGATTAATACGAGAATTGAGTTTTTATATGACCGGGAGCATACGATAGGACATGCCTTTTTCATGAGTCTTAAGGAGAAGCCGACCATTGAGAATTTGGGAGCGATTTTTGAAAAATCTGTTGTTCCGCTTTTGCAGGAATATTTCTATGAGGATTATCAGAAGATTCAGCTTGTGTTAGGCGACAATGCAAAGATGGAAGAGGATCTTAAATTTATTAAGGATGTTAAGGTCGTTGCTAAGAATATTTTTGTGGGAAATGTTGAGGATGTGATTGATCTTCCGGAAAAGCGTTATGTGATCAATAGAGACGCGTTTTATAACATTGGCAGTTACAAAATGATTGCTCCGGAACTTTAAAGCGTGGTGACGATATGAATAAGCCTTTAGAGGTAAAAGAATTTGACGCAATTATCTGTAACAGAGATTACGCGGATGATAAGAAATACAAGTATTTAGACAAAAAGGATTTTGAAAAGTTAATTGCTTTTATTCATGAGTTTTCAGGCAATGAGAGCAGTGCTGATGCATTGGAATTCATGAAGATCGGATATAAGAGAAATATTGGCGAAGTTATTTCAATTAGAAACTATGTGGGACTGATCCAGATGAATAATGGTATGCAGATAGAGATTTTGCCGAAGATTTCTCTAGGGTCTGGAGAGGATGAAAACAATAAAAATACGAGGCGGATATTTCTTCGAATGCTTCGTTCCATGAAAGATTTCCCGAGTAAGACGTTTAATGATGCTACATTAAAAGTGGATCAAATGAATTTGTATGAGCTATTTATCAATATGTATCTGCAGGAAGTTTGTCATCTTGTAAAGCATGGAATTAAATCTGCTTATGTGGCAGAGGAGAATAATCTGAAGTATTTCAAGGGAAAGCTTCAAGTATCGCAACAAATCAGAACGAATATAGGGCATAAGGAGAGATTTTATGTTTCATATGATGAGTTTCATCCCAATCGACCAGAAAATCGTCTAATTAAGGCAACATTACAGAAGCTGCAAAAACTTTCGTCCAGTTCCGAGAATGCAAAAGAGATTTCTCAGTTATTGATGGCTTTTGAATTGGTGGAGACTTCGGCGAATTATCAAAAAGATTTTTCAAAGGTCAAATTAGATCGCAACATGAAGGATTACGAGATGCTGATGCAGTGGTCGAGGGTGTTTCTTCTGAATAAAAGTTTTACAACTTTTTCTGGATCGACGGTATCAAGAGCGTTGCTTTTTCCGATGGAATCCGTATACGAGAGTTATGTTGCGCAAAAAATGAAAAAGATTATGGGACCGGCAGGGTGGGTGGTTAGCAGTCAGGATAAGGGGCATTATTTATTCAATGAACCAAGAAAGCAGTTTGCGCTTCGCCCGGATCTTGTCCTGGAGAAAAACGGGCGCAAAGTTATCATGGATACCAAGTGGAAAAACCTGATCGACAATGAGAGAAATAATTACGGTATTTCTCAGGCTGATATGTATCAGATGTTTGCATATTCAAAGAAATATGGAACCCCAGACATTTGGCTATTATATCCGATGAATGAAGAGATGAGAGGACATCAGCCGATTCGATTTGAAAGTGTAAATCCGGTAAATAATGAGATAGAAACCACGGTAAGGGTGTTTTTTGTTGATGTTGCAAATATAGAGGACAGTTTGATGGAATTGCAAAATTTGTTAGGTGCTTGAGAATATTAGAAATGATGGTATGCAATGAGGCAATAGATATTATCAATGATATATGAGTGATAAATAGGGGGAAATTAAATGGAGAATGTTGAAAAGTTAAAGGCGGAATATCGAATGGTTTTGCAAGAAAGAGTAAAATTGGAGATAGAGAGGTATAAATTGTTATATTCAAACGAAAAATTTGAAATGCCTGAAATTTTGATTTCCCACAATTTTAAAGAGGATGTCATTAATACATATAAAGAGTGTCATTATCCTGATACATATATTGCTATGGTAGAGAGGAAGTGCCATTGGGAATCTACGGTTGCATTAACAATTTTTGAATACAATTTTAATGCTCCGCCTAAGGTAATAGTAAATGCGTTCCGATGGAGAGACGATACAATATTACATGAACTAACACATGTTAGTGATTATTATAGTTATTTACAGAGGCATGATTATCCTGACTTAAATTATATAGATAGCTTAAAACGCAAAGAGTTTATTGGTGTGCACTTGTTGTCAGAGTTTAGGGCATTCTATAGAGGGGCATTATTATCGAAAGAAGATTTGAAGCAGAGAATAATATTTGAAACAAGAGAATTTGAAAAAAATCAAGAGCGCACAATTACAGATCAAAATTTGGAGGCGTATTATTATCATTCAGTGAAATATGTGGGATATTATTGCGCATATTGCCAAAAATATTGCACAGAAGATCAAATAAGAGAAGAGTTAAATCATGAGGATATAAATATAATTCACACATTAATAAAATTCCTATTTCCGTTAAGAGATAAAACTTTTGAGGAGTTAGAAAATTGCTTTAATGATTTTCAGAGGCTACTTGATAGTATGGTAAGTTAGAATTATATCTTAGTAGGATATATTGTGTATATAGAAGACAAAAATGTAGTCCAAACACTTAGTTTTTTTGAAATGAGCAAATTGATTTCTGCATTGCATACCAATTGTTACATACGATATAATATATTTTAGCATACAGCATTAAATAGTAATGGGGAAGGGGGCACGGTTTTTACATTTAGATGTTTAGAATTCATTTCTATCTGGGAGAGTAGAAAGGATTTTGAATGAAAAAATACGAAGAGCTGACTTTTGCGGATGATTTTATGTTCTGCAAAGTGCTTACAACGAACCCAAACTTATGCCGTGAGTTATTGGAGCTGATCATAGGGAGAAAGGTTGGCCAGTTTACACGCCTGGACCAACAACAGCCAATCGAACTTACAGCAGATGGCAAGGGTGTCAGATTTGATGTCTACAGTGAGGATGATACCGGGACGGTTTTTGATTGCGAGATGCAGACGACGGAGAACCGGAATCTTCCGAAACGATCCAGGTACTATCAAGGGATGATCGACTTGAATCTGATTGAACGTGGCGCGGACTACAGTGAATTGAAAAAGAGTTATGTGATTTTTATATGTCCGTTTGATGCGTTCGGAGCCGGATTACATAAATATACTTTTGAGAGTATTTGCAAGGAATTACCACAGATCAATCTAGGTGATGAAGCTACCAAGATTTTTCTGTGTGCAAGTGGCGATGCGGACGATGTATCGCCGGATATGAAAGACTTTTTGGATTGGTTGAGTGGAAAGCAAGGGAAAAGCCGTTTGGTTTGTGAATTGGAGGAGGCCGTTCAAAGAGTAAAGGATCATAAAGAATGGAGGACTGAGTACATGACGCTATTTATGAGAGATCAGGAAATGATGCGAAAAGGCACTATGAGTACACTTTTTTCTTTAGTGGAAGATGGCATTTTGTCGATTGATGTGGCTGCAGCAAGAGTGAATATGGAGCCGGAAGAGTTTAAGGAAGCGATGGAGAAATCGAAGGCTATGAGTGTGTAAAAGGATATCCGCTATACTGGGTGTAAGGTATAGCGGATGTTTTATATGTGATTGAGTAAGGAGGAGAGACTATGCTTTTTATTTGTTACCCGAAATGTTCTACCTGCCAGAAGGCTGGGAAGTGGTTGGATGAGCACGGAGTTGCGTACACGCAGCGTCATATTGTGGAAGAGAATCCGACATATGAGGAGTTGAAGAAGTGGCATGCGTTGAGCGGACTGCCGCTGAAGAAGTTCTTCAATACAAGCGGAATGTTGTACAAGGAAATGAAGTTGAAGGACAAGCTCCCGACGATGAGCGAGGATGAGCAGTTACAACTTCTGGCAACGAATGGAATGCTTGTGAAGCGGCCGCTTGCGGTGACGGATGATATGGTGCTTGTTGGGTTTAAGGAAGCGGAGTGGGCAAAGCTTACGGAGTGACCTGATTTTCAATGAGCCGGAAGGTTACTGTTCAGACGCAAGCTTGACACCACGCTGTCAAGCTATGCGCCATAGTATTAATTATTGAGTGATTACAGCCCCTGCCTCGTAGAGGCATTTTAAATGGGCTGTAATCGTTGCTGGTAACACCGTTAGGTGTGAACAGTAACGCCGGAAGTTGTAAAATTCTAATGACGGAAGAGGAATTACATGAAGCCGAGAACATCAAAATCAATGGAACTATATAACACGCTCCTTAATCGGGGCTATCCGCAGGAATTCTGTGAGCAGATTTCGCTGAATCTGAACACGGATTGGACGGCGCAGCGGATGATGGGGTATCTGTCGCACTATAAGAAGCTGCCGATGGCGGAGATTGTGGATGAGATGTTAGCGATTCTCAGTGACCGGAACCGGATTATGAAGAAGCATGAGCTGGAGGATACGAACGCGAAGTGGAACGAGTTTTTGAATCGCGGATTTGAAGAAAACTAATTCGCTTGACAGACCGTGGATGAATATCTACACTAACAATTAATAGTATAAGCTGAGGGGATAAAATCGAAGGATTGAAGGAGGCTATATTATGAACATCTACGACGAATTAGAAAATTTGAAAGCGGAGGCACGCTCTAACCCGGAACTTGCGCAGGCATTACTTGCAACGCGTGAGATGAAGAATCCGGTGTCTGCTTTTTGCAGGATTGCGCAGGAGCATGGATGTACGTTTTCGGCGTTTGACCTGGTTACTGCGGGAGAGGATTCTTACGCAGCGATGCGCCGCTCGACGAATGGTGGAGGCGAGAATTCGCCGCTTCTGCAGGGAGAAGATGATCTGTACGAAATGTTTTTAGTCGAATTGATGTAAAACAAAGTATTTGTACTGCATAATGGATATAATGTAGGTAACAGTTGGGGAAGTGACAAGTACATAAGGAGGGTTTTTACATGATTGAGAATTACAAGGCATTATTGAAACCGGAGGAAGAGGAGCTGCACGAGCGTTTGGAACAGGCGCACGCGCGGCTTTTTGCGCAACAGATGCAGATGAAGGAGAAGAATCTCCCGGTACTGATTTTGTTTGAGGGCTGGGGAGCCGCAGGCAAAGGCACACTTTTAGGTCGTGTGATCAGGGAGCTTGATCCCCGCTTTTTTACGGCAGTATCGATGCATGCGCCGACCGCGGAGGAGAAGCGTAAGCCATTTCTGACGCGTTTTATGGAGCAGATTCCGGAGGCGGGCCGGTTCCTGTTTATGGATTCCGGCTGGATGTCGGAGATCTGTCACGATGTGCTGATGGATCATATGGATGCGAAGCTGTACAAGGAGCGGATCGGAAGTGTGCGGCGTTTCGAGAGAGGTCTGACCGATAACGGTTATCTGGTGCTGAAATTCTTCTTTCATATCAGCAAGAAGGAGCAGCGGAAACGCCTGGACAACCTTTTAGATTCGAAGAATACGGCCTGGCAGGTGGATGATTTTGATCTCTGGGAGAACAAGCATTATGACAAGTGCTACGAGGTTTATGATACATTTCTTGAGGACACGACAACTTCAAGTTCGCCTTGGTATGTGATCGATGCGAAAGCGAAGAAATGGGCGGAGCTGCAGATTATGGAGACGATCGTGGCGGGCATTGATATGGCACTCAAGAATCATGCGCTGACGGTGCCGCTGATCCAGAATACATTCCCGCTCAAGAAAATGCCGAAACTGTCTGAAGTGGATTTAAGTGTTTCGGTTGAGCCGGAGGAGTACAAGAAGGAGTTGAAGGAGTTGCAGGCGCGGCTCCACGATCTGCACAATCAGGCATATCGGCGTCACATCCCGATCATCGTTGCTTACGAGGGATGGGATGCTGCCGGCAAAGGTGGTAATATCAAGCGTCTGACAGCGGCGCTTGATCCGCGCGGATATGAGGTGATTCCGATCGCGAGTCCGAAGCCTTATGAGAAAAGCCGTCATCACCTGTGGCGTTTTTGGGTGCGACTGCCGAAGACCGGGCATTTTGCAATCTTTGATCGCACGTGGTACGGCCGCGTGATGGTGGAGCGGCTGGAAGGTTTCTGCAGTGAGAACGACTGGCAGCGTGCGTACAATGAGATCAACGAGTTTGAGAAGGAATTGACGGATTGGGGTGCGATCGTGATCAAGTTCTGGGTGCATATTGATAAGGATACGCAGCTGGCGCGTTTTACGGAGCGGCAGAACACGCCGGAGAAGCAGTGGAAGATTACGGACGAGGATTGGCGCAACCGCGAGAAGTGGGATGCGTATGAGGTGGCTGTGGACGAGATGATCGCGAAGACGAGCACGACGTATGCGCCTTGGCACATTCTGGAGTCCAATGATAAGCATTATGCGAGATTGAAAGCTTTGCGCATCGTGGTTGAGAATCTGGAAGAAGCATTGGAGAAGAAGTAGTATGCACATTCTGTATGAAGTGTTTCTTGTGGAGTTGATGCAGGGAGTAGTTTATGAATAAAAGAAAAGAAATTATGATTGCACTCGCGCTCATCCTTGCGGCGGGAGCCGCGGTGGTGGGAAGCCGCATGATAAAAAATAACAAACATAGTGAAGTGAACACAGAGACGGAGAATGCATCGGAGAAGGTGGTGCAGGAGAGCGAGCTTGTTGCTGACAGAGATTCAGAAGAAGTGCCGCAGGAGACACAAGAGAAGGTAACAGATACAGTCGGTACAGAATCTGACAGAAAATCCGATACAGAAACTCCGGAAGCTTCTTATGCTGATGATTTCTATATTTCCGAGATTCCGGACGACATCTTTGCTAAGATGCAGGGGAAATCTTACAAGGAAGACTGCACGGTTCCGCGCGAGGATCTGCGCTACGTGCATGTGCGGCATATGGGATTTGACGGGGAAGCGAAGGACGGCGAGCTCGTTGTAAATAAGGCGATTGCCGATGATGTGCTTGCGATTTTCGAGGAATTGTATAAGGCGGATTATCCGATCGAGAAAGTCCGCCTTGTGGATGAATACGATGCGGATGACGAAGCTTCGATGAGTGACAACAATTCTTCGGCGTTCAATTTCCGGTTCATTTCACACACGACGCGCATCTCCAGGCATGGGCTTGGGATGGCGGTGGATATCAACACGCGTTACAATCCTTATGTGAAGACGGTGGACGGAAAGCTTTCCATCGAGCCGGCGAATGGCGCGGACTATGTGGATCGCAGCAAGGATTTCCCGCACAAGATCGATCATGAGGATCTATGTTACAAACTGTTCAAGGAGCATGGGTTCACCTGGGGTGGCGATTGGACACACTCTAAGGATTACCAGCATTTTGAGCGCGATTACTAATCGATGACGTGGTGGTTCAGCCAGCGGCGCGAGTGGAAGCGCAGCGTGAAGATGACCGCGCGCACGCTCCAGTCGGCGAACATGCCGATCCATACGGCAATCGGTCCGAAGCCCCATACGCGGCATAAGTAAATACATAAGCTTACTCTACAAAGCCACATCGTGCAGCAGGAGGTGATCATGGAAAACTTGACATCGCCTGCTGCTCGCATTCCGTAAGCAGGAACAAAGGAAAGCACCCACGAGATCGGCTTTACGATCGTGATGAATACGACCATGGAGAAGCAGAGATCGGCGCTGGCTTTTTCCATTCCACCGAGCATGGTGATTGGCTTGGTCAAAGCGAACACGAGCAGGCAGCTTGCGATAATGACAATCTCTGCCAGCCAGGAGAGCTTCTTAATATAGTAGATGGCTTCGTCCTTGCGACCGGCACCGAGGCACTGGCCGACGACGGTCATGAGTCCGATGCCAATCCCGATCGCTGCGATACCGTTTAAGTTCTCGAGAATGTTGGTCATCGCCTGTGCCGCAATTGCAACGGTTCCGAGGGTGGAGACGGTCGACTGGATTGCGAGCTTACCGAACTGGAACATGCTGTTCTCGATGCCGGACGGGATACCAATCAGCAGAATTTTCTTGATAGTTAACCAGTCCGGGTGGATCGCAAGGTAGTTGCGGACGCGGATTGGAGCGATACTTGCAGGGGTGTCCAATTGGACACCTTGAACCGATGGCGTTTTCCGGGAATGGAAAATATAGGCTTTCAATGGATGTACCTGATCCTCCATACGAAGGAATCCAATGACGGCAACTGCGCAGAAAATGCGTGAGATCAGTGTCGAGATTGCAGCACCTTCGACACCCATGTTGCAACCGAAGATGAGGATCGCGTTGCCGCCGATGTTCATGAAGTTTGAGACAACGGAGATGATCATCGGAGTGCGGCTGTTGTTCTGTGCACGCATGATCGAAGCACCGGCATCGTAGAGACCGATGAACGGGAACGAAAGCAGCGTGAACAGGAAGTAGACCTGTGAGTTGCGCATAACGTCTGCTTCTACGGCACCAAAGATGGCGCGCAGTAACGGATAACGGAACACCAGACATACGACAGACAATGCGGTCGACAAGAGTGCCATAACATAAAGTACCTGGCGCGCCGCGTTATTGGCGCCTTTTTCATTGTGACTGCCCAGATACTGGGAGCAGAGGATCGCGCCTCCGGCGGCAAGCGCGGACAGTGCCTGAATGACTAATATGTTAATCGAGTCGACGAGCGAGACCGCGGAGATTGCGGCGGAGCCGACGTTGCTGACCATCATGGTGTCGACGGTTCCCATCAGGGATGAGAGGAGCTGCTCGATGATGATTGGGATCAGCAGCTTGCGCAGATCGACGTTGTTGTATATGTGAGCGATGGACTCGGCTTTTTTCGTTGATTTTGTGATTGATTTATTTCTCATGATTATACCTTCGGATTAAATATGTAAAATTCGCAACTCATAGGTTAGAACAAAGAATTCAATGTGTCAACCATGATTTAAAGCATTTCCTTGACAATCATGAGGTTGACCAATTACAATAATAGCATTCATATGAAAACTGTCACCGGGTAGTGGGATGCAGGTGAAGAAATTTTTGCGCTGGGGCGCAGGTAATTTTATGTGTAAGATGTAAATATAGTGAAAAATCTGCATTAGATAAGAAAAAAATCACTGTTTTTTCAAAAAACAGTGATTTTTTGCACTATAAAAGGTATAATATCACTATGAATGAAAAGGAGTGGGATAAATGGAACCATATAAAGCGAAAAAAATGCCGTTAGAGTATAAAATAGACAAAGAATTGCTAAAATTAATTGCGGAAGCAAATGTAAAATATGGCGAATATAAATCAATGTTAAATTCATTGGAATTTGATGCTGGTTTTTTTTTAGATTCTATTATTTTAAATGAAAGTTACAAATCAACACAGATTGAGGGAACACAAATTTCACAGGATGAAATATATTATTTAAAATATATGGAAAAAAGTGATGATAGTCAGGAAATTCAAAATCTGAAAAGGACAATTGAATATGCACAAACTCGTTTTCAATCAGGAGAAAAAATAAATTATGAACTTGTGAATGAAATGCACAGGATTATATTGGATAGCGTTAGAGGATCACAGAAGACTCCGGGCAAAATCAGAATCACGCAGAATTGGATCGGCCCTAGAGGGTGTACAATGGAGAGCGCAACATTTATACCTCCAATTCCGGAAGAGGTGTATGGATTACTTATGAATTTGTATGATTATATGAATGATGAATTTGTAGATCCTTTGTTGGTAAATGTTGCTTTATCTCATATGCAGTTTGAAACAATACATGCTTACAAAGACGGAAATGGACGATTAGGGAGAGCTTTGATTCCAGTACAAATGTCAATGTTAGATGAAGGCACACCTATTTTATATATGTCAGAGATCCTTGAATTGTATAAACCATCTTATCAAAGAAATCTAATGGAATGTAGAAGGGGCAATGTGACAGGATATATTAAATTCTTTCTGCAATGCGTTATTGATCAGTGTAATTCGTATATTTATAAACTTGAAAGAATTAAAGAGATATACAAGAACGATATGGAAACAATTAAAGTGTTCAAAGGAAATTCTATATACAGAATAATGCCTGTTATCATGAAACAAATTGTTTTTACCAAAAAAGAAGTGCAGGAAATGTCCGGAGTATCCGTAAATGTTGTGTCAAAAATAATAAATCAGTTGGTAGATTTGAAAGTAATTGTACCAGATACAACAATTGTGAAAAAGGGATATCGATATCAGAAAATATATGAAGTATTTGTTGGTACGAATAATTATTGAGAGTAGTTTGAAAATATAAAGAAAAAAGCCCTGTGGAAATTAAGATTCGATGCAACAAAAGAATACCTCTGTGACACTTACAAAATAGAAAGATGATTTGATCGTTGAAAATAGGAGGGGAATGCGATGAAAAAACATTTTATGAATACTCGTATAGCAGATTTGTTGATCGTAGGGGCGATGCTAATTACAGCAACCGGATGCGGCGGCATAGCAACGCTTCCGCTGGACAGTACGCAGCCGGTCGTTGATCAGACAGAGGCGACGATTGACGGAACAGAAGATGTGGATGAAGGACTCGATCAAACGGATTCACAAAAGCTGCAAGGCACGACCGTGACGCAGGAGGGTCCATACGGTTCCATTACATTGACGATTCCAAAAAGATGGGAGTATCGCCTGTGCCCGGTCGGGGATGATGCGCTGCTCAGCAGTTCCTATGGCATCCAGTTCTATCCGAAGGGACAGAAGGGTTACGTGGAAGTCGGCTATCAGGATACCTTTGGCGTATGCGGAACCGGACTGAAAGAAGAGAAGTGGAAGATTGCCGGAGTTGAAGCGAATGTCGGTTACTATGACGGAAGTGAGATATGGTCGTTTGTTGCGTTTCATGGCGACGATGAGAAAATCGTAGCATTAGCAAGCGAAGTGGATGCGTGGTGGAATGTACAAGTGGATGATGATCGTACAGATTCAGCGGTTCGAGGTGCTGCAACAGAAAATACTGATTTGACGGTGGATGATGCTACAGTCGAAGAACCTGCAATCGAAGGCGGCGAGTCATGCTCGCTTTCTATGACTTATGGCGGCTTAGTCATGCAGATCCTCGAAACTCTGCAGTATGATCCTGCCGAGCAGTCAGGCGCGATCGGGGTATATGATGATGACGCTTCCAGCGATAAAATTGGAGTAGAGGCGCTTGTTACAAAAGTTTCTGATACTGCCGCAACGGTGAAATTCACGCGATACGATCCGCAGCTTGAGGGCGAATATATGACAGGAGAGTATTTTTCCATTGAGAAGAAGACCGGTGACCAGTGGGAGAAACTGGATGCCAAAAACGATGTTGGATTTGAAGATATTGGAATCCAGATTCCTTCGGACGAGCCGGTATCTCACGAATATGACTGGTCCAATTTATATGGAGAACTTACAGCGGGGGATTACCGGATAAACGTCAAAATCTGGGCGCAGGGCAAGGAATGTACACTTTCTCCGCATTTTATGATTCGATAAACCTTTGTTTAACACCCCACATTTTTGAAAATGTGGGGTGTAGCATTCTATACAAAGATATTCCGAAAAAATTAAGGGATAGTTTCGCAATAATCAACAAAATTGATATTGTTTTTCAATAGAATATTTCCACATTCTTCCAAAAAACAGATTAATGATAAAGATTATCATTTGAACACTTGCTCATATGTTGTGGTTTGTTATAATGCAATTAGGATTAGTTAAGACTAACTCGTGATTGCATTTTTTAATTCTTTGAAGGAGCAAGTAAAGAAGGGAGTATTTATGGGAAACAATACGGATCAATTTTTGGAAATTGTAGATTTAAAGAAAGGTTTCGGCAGCGGCGAAACCAGGCAGGAAGTGTTGCGCGGAATGAATTTTTCCGTGGCAAAAGGCGAATTCTGTGTGCTTTTGGGACCGTCCGGTTCGGGCAAATCAACACTGCTTAACATTGTCGGAGGAATTGATCACGCGGACTCCGGTTATATCTCGATCGCGGGCGACAAGCTTGAGGATATGAGTGAGAAGAAGTTGACGCAGTACCGCAGAAAACATCTCGGTTATGTGTTCCAGATGTACAATCTGATTCCGAACCTGAATGTGAAGGAGAATATCGAGGTGGGCGCGTACCTGTCAGATAATGCGTTGGATATCGATGAACTTCTGCATACGCTTGGCTTGTACGAGCATCGCCACAAGCTGCCGAATCAGTTGTCCGGTGGACAGCAGCAGCGTGTGTCGATCGGACGTGCGATCGTGAAGAATCCGGATATTCTGCTTTGTGATGAGCCGACCGGAGCGCTCGATTATAACACTTCGAAGGAAATCTTAAAGCTGATCGAGGATGTCAACAAGAAGTACGGCAACACGATCATTATGGTAACGCACAACGAAGCCATCCGGAATATGGCGGATCACATTATCAAGCTTCGTGATGGAGCGGTACGTCACAACGACATCAATGAGCACAAGATCTCGGCAGCGGATATCGAGTGGTAAGGGGGGCATTATGAAGAAGAGAACCGTTAACCCTCTGATCAAGCGTATTCCCAAAGAACTGATCGGGGATTGGAAAAAGTATCTGATTGTGTTTGCGTTTCTTGTGCTGACGATCGGATTCGTATCGGGAATGTATGTTGCGAATGAAAGTATGATGAAGGCTGCGGACGAAAGCGTCACGAAGTATGAGCGTGAGGACGGTCATTTCGAGTGGAGCGAGAAAGCAGACTCGGATCTGATCAAGGATGTGGAGAGTGGCGAGCAGGTGGATATGTCTGCAATTACTGGCAAGGAGGAAGAAGATGCGAGCGACGTTCCGGTTATAATTTACGAGAATTTCTTCCGAAATGAGAAGGAAGACAACAACAATGACGGCAAGAATGATGGAACCGTGCGCGTTTTTGCCAAAACCGATAATATAAACTTAGCGTGTGTGCTGGACGGACGGCTGCCGGAGAATGAGAATGAGATCGCGGTGGATCGTATGCATGCGGACAATGTCGACATGAAAGTCGGTGACACGATCCGCGTGGGCGGTGAGAAATTTGAAGTGGTTGGATTGATTGCGTACGTCAATTATTCGACGCTTCATGAGAAGACAACGGATCTGATGTTTGATGCGATCAAGTTTGATGTGGCGATGGTCACAGATGAGGGCTTTGACCGGTTAGGGGAATCCATCCATTATGCATATGCCTGGAAATATAAGGATGCGCCTGCAGACGAGAAGGAAGAGAAGGCATTGTCCGATGACTTCCGCAAGGTGCTTGCTGCACAGACAATGCTGCATGGCAACGAACTCAAGGATTATGTCCCGAGTTACGGCAATCCGGCGATCAACTTCGCAACCGACGATATGGGATCGGATATGTCGATGGGCGGTGTGATTCTTGACATCCTGATCATCATTATCGCTTTTATCTTCGGTGTGACGATCAGCAATACGATTTCAAAAGAATCTTCGACGATCGGTACGCTCCGCGCATCGGGTTACACGCGTGGCGAGCTGGTGCGTCACTACCTGTCGATGCCGGTAATCGTGACATTTCTGGCGGCAATCGTCGGAAATATTCTGGGTTATACCGTGTTCAAAAACGTGGTGGTCGGCATGTATTACAACAGTTACAGCCTGCCGACTTATGAGACGGTCTGGAACCCGGATGCGTTCGTGAAGACGACGGTGGTTCCGATCATCCTGATGTTTGTGGTCAATCTGATCGTTATCGTGCGCATGCTGCGACATACTCCGCTGCAGTTTCTGCGCCATGACTTAAAGAAATCCAAGCGGAAAAAGGCGATCCGTCTTCCTCATTGGAAGTTTATGAGTCGCTTCCGTGTGCGTATCATGTTCCAGAATATATCGAATTATCTGATCCTGTTTGTCGGCATCTGCTTTATCATGGTGATGCTGGCGATGGCAGTCGGTATGCCGGATACACTTACTTATTATCAGAAGCATGCGTCGAACCTTATGTTTACGAAGTATCAGTATGTGCTGAAAACCTATCAGAACGCGGATGGTTCGATCGTAACAACGGATAATAAGGATGCAGAAAACTTTGCGATGAAGTCGCTCGTGAAGCGGTCAGACGCTTTGGACGAGGAGATTTCGACATACGGCGTTGTGGATGACAGTCAGTATATCAAGATTTCGGATCTGGAATCGCTTGAGAAGAATGAAGTGTATATTTCTAATTCATACGCGGATAAGTATGGAATTGTGATTGGCGATACCATCAAATTGGAAGAGAAATATACGGACGACACTTACAACTTTAAGGTTTGTGGAATTTATGATAAGTGCCAGTCAATCGCGGTATTTATGCCGATCGATCAGTATCGCGAAGTGTTTGATCTGGATGATGATGCATTTTCCGGCTTTTTCTCCGATGCGAAGATTACGGATATTGACAGCGATATGATCGCTTCGACGATCACCAAGCGCGACATCACGAAGATGTGCGATCAGCTGGATCACTCGATGGGCTCGTACATGCAGTATTTCCAGGTGCTGTGCATCCTGTTGTCCATGGCGATGATCTATCTTCTGACGAAACTGATCATCGAAAAAAATGAGAATGAGATCTCCATGACGAAGATTCTTGGCTACGAGAACCGCGAGATTGCAAGTCTCTATCTGCTTTCGACCACAATCGTTATGATTGTCATCGATGTACTCACGGTGGCGGTCGGGGTGTGGGTCATGAACTTCGCATGGAAGGAGATCCTCATGACATACAGCGGCTGGTTTAGCTTCCATATGGAGACAATCAGTTACGTAAAGATGTTCGCGTTCGTGCTGATCGGATATGTGATGGTTATGATTCTTGACTTCCAGCGAATCAAGAAGATTCCGATGGATCAGGCACTCAAGAATGTAGAATAGATAATAGAATTGAATCGTTAAGAATAAATAAGGCGCATGGTCGGATTCCTTTGTGTGGAGAAGGCTGTGCGCCTTATTTGTATGATATTGACTTTCTTAATTCAGGATGCTAGTCTAATTCATAGGGTAACGATTTTGCCTCGTGCGTTTTCGTGAATGTGTGGTGGGAGTCTGAATCGTTACGGAAGCAATAAATGAAAGAAGGTAGCATGATGAATTACGCAGAATGTATCGAGGCGGCGCGAGGCCGTATCGGAAATTACTGCAAAGCCTGTAATGAGTGCAACGGGCGCGCGTGCGGGAGCCAGATGCCGGGACCGGGATCCAAAGGTGTCGGGGATACCGCGAAACGCAATTATGATAAATGGAAGGAAATCCGTGTGCAGATGGACACGATCGCTGAGAACCGACCGGTTGACACAAGTCTGCATCTGTTCGGCCAAAGCTTCAAGTATCCGTTTTTCGCGGGACCGGTTGGCGCGGTGCAGTTGCATTATGGCGATTGTTTAAACGACATTTCCTATAACGATATACTGGTTTCTTCGTGTGCGGAATTTGGTATCGCCGCATTCACCGGCGACGGCACAGATGGCAATGTAATGGTCGCGGCCACAGAGGCAATCAGGAAGGCTGGCGGACTCGGCATTCCGACTGTGAAGCCTTGGAACATCGAGACGATCCGTGAGAAGATGAAGATGGTGCATGAGTCTGGCGCTTTCGCGGTAGCGATGGATGTGGATGCAGCGGGACTTCCGTTCCTCAAGAATCTGGATCCGCCGGCGGGCAGCAAAACCGTGGAGGAACTCCATGAGGTTGCGCAGGCCGCAGGTGTGCCTTTTATCGTAAAAGGCGTTATGACTGCAAAAGGCGCTTTGAAGGCAAAAGAAGCAGGCGCGTCTGCGATCGTTGTGTCAAATCACGGTGGACGTGTGCTGGATCAGTGTCCGGCAACTGCCGAAGTGCTGGAAGACATCGCGCATGCAGTGGATGGCTCCATGAAGATCTTCGTGGATGGTGGAATCCGTTCGGGAACCGATGTCTTTAAGGCATTGGCGCTTGGCGCCGATGCAGTGATTATTGCAAGACCATTCGTGACTGCGGTGTACGGTGGCGCGCGAGAAGGCGTCAAGAGTTACATTGACAAGATCGGCAGCGAGCTGGAAGATACGATGAAAATGTGTGGTGTTGCGTCGCTTGAGGAAATCACACGAGACTGCGTGTGGACGCCGCATGATCACACGATCTCTTTTTAAGGGGTAAATTATGACAACAAGAGACGAAGCGCTCGCATATGGACTTTCGTTTCCGGACACGTATCAGGCAGCGCCTTTTCATGATGACAACTGGCAGCTTGTCCGGGTCAAAGGAAGTGATAAAGCATTCCTGTGGACATACGAGCGGAACGGATCAATCAATCTGAATCTGAAAGTGGATGCCGACTGGAGGGAAATCTGGCGCGGCGCATACGCGGCAGTCATCCCGGCGTACCATCAGAATAAGGAGCATTGGAACACTGTGATCCTGGATGGAAGCATCCCGGACGAGGAGATCCGGCGCATGATCGCGCTCAGTTACGAACTTGTGACGGACAGTCCGACGAAGCGCATCTACGAGGCGGTCAAGAAGATTCCGAAAGGCTGTGTGGCGACTTATGCACAGGTTGCAGAGATGGCGGGTGACCGCAAGATGGCGCGTGCCGTGGGCAATGCGTTACACAAGAATCCGGATCCGGAACATATCCCGTGTTTTCGCGTGGTGAATGCGAAGGGAGAATTGTCGGGAGCGTTCGCTTTCGGCGGAGCCGGGGAGCAGGCGCGAAGACTTGAAGCGGATGGAATCGAAGTGCAGGATGGCAAGGTGGACCTGGAGCGGTACGGATTTAAGATGATGTGAATCTTGTGAAAGACTTGGACCGTTGCACTTGCGATTGGGAAAATCATGGATCGCGAGAGAATGGTCGAAAATTAGAATAATAATTTCAGGAGGAAAATACAATGACAATCGAACAATTACAAAAAGACATGATCGCAGCAATGAAGGCACATGACAAAGAGCGCAAAGACGCAATCTCTTCCCTTGTTTCGGCAGTGAAGAAGAATGCAATCGACGCAGGATGCCGCGATAACATTCCGGAGGACATGGTCAACACAACGATCATGAAGGAACTTAAGACGGTTCAGGAGCAGATTGATTCCTGTCCGAAGGATCGTACGGAATTGATCGCTGAGTATCAGAAACGTCACGATATCATGCAGGAGTATGCACCGAAGCTTCTTTCTAAGGAGGAAGTCGTTGCGATTGTACAGGAGAAATTTGCCGATGTGATTGCGACTAAGAACAAGGGACAGATCATGAAGACCATTATGCCGGAACTTAAAGGCAAGGCAGATGGCAAGGTGATCAACGAAGTTGTCACAGAGTTGTGCAATGCGTAGACCATAAAACGCAGGGTGACAATCACTTGTTGCACAGAACGAGTGCGACGGATTTTTATAACAAATACTAAGGGGATACCATTTTATATGAAACGAGAATCATTTAAATCGCGTCTGGGATTTTTGCTTGTGAGCGCCGGGTGTGCGATCGGAATCGGAAACGTCTGGCGTTTCCCGTATGTTGCGGGGCAGAACGGAGGCGGCTGGTTTGTGCTGCTATACCTCATCTTCCTTGTGATCATGGGACTTCCGGTACTTACGATGGAATTTGCGGTCGGACGCGCTAGCAGAAAAAGCGCGGTTCAGGCGTATCAGGCGCTTGAGAAGCCGGGCAGCAAGTGGCATCTGCACGGCTGGGTAGCCATCTTCGGATGCGTGATGCTTATGATGTATTACACGACCGTATCCGGATGGATGGTCACTTATTTTTACAAATTTCTGACCGGAGAATTTAAGGCTGGAATGGATGCCGAGGCGACCGGAGCTGTATTCAGTAATCTTCTGGCGGATCCGAAGCAGATGACATTCTGGATGGTCGTGACGGTACTCGCAGGATTCCTTGTATGCAGCAGAGGGTTACAGAACGGACTTGAGAAAGTCAGCAAAGTCATGATGTCTGCACTTCTTGTGCTGATCATTGTGCTTGCGGTACACAGTTTTACACTTTCCGGAGCGGCAGAGGGAATCAAATTCTACCTTGTACCAAACTGGACAACGGTTCAGAAGGTCGGTTTTGGAAACGTGATATCGGCTGCGATGAATCAGGCCTTTTTCACCCTGAGTCTGGGTGTGGCGGCGATGGAAATCTTCGGAAGCTACATGGGAAGAGCTCATTCGCTTGCCGGCGAAGGCGCCAGAATCTGTGCGCTCGATACGTTTGTTGCAATCATGTCAGGTCTGATCATTTTCCCGGCATGCTTCAGCTACGGTGTTGAGGCGACTGCAGGACCATCGCTTATTTTTGTGACGCTGCCGAATGTGTTTGTCCACATGGCGGGAGGCAGAATCTGGGGAACCCTGTTCTTCCTGTTTATGACATTTGCAAGTTTTTCTACGATTATAGCAGTATTTGAGAATATCATGTCCTTTTGTATGGATATGTTTGGATGGAGCCGCAATAAGGCAGCATGGATTAACTGTATCGTGATTCTGATCGCGAGTCTGCCTTGCATATTTGGCTACAATATCTGGAGTGATCTACAGCTGATCGGCACAAGGGATGTGCTTGACAGCGAGGACTTCATCGTCAGCAATCTGTTGCTGCCGCTCGGATCGCTCGTTTATCTCCTGTTCTGCGTGACGAAGTGGGGATGGGGATTTGACAATTATCTCGAGGAAGCGAATACCGGTAAAGGCATTAAGATTGCGCGGTGGCTGCATCCGTATTTTAAATTTATACTGCCAATATTGATTTTAATTATTCTTGTGCAGGGACTTATCTAAATTGGAACATCTGGCCATAAAAGTTCGCTTCGCGAAGGCGGACGTTACATGATTGCTTTTAAAGCAATCACATATAGTAGCATTGATTCATGGAAACATGCGTCAATGCTGCTTTTTCTTATAAATAGGAGGACTTGAACTTGACAGAATTTAATAGTATAATCACAGAGGTTACAAATAATTAAAAGAGAATGGGATAGATTTAAGGAGGAACGACCATGGTTACCTGGAACAATTTGGATACACTTGCATCCTATCAGGAGCTGAAGGATACCGCAAAGGTCAATCTTGCAGAGGTTATGACCGGTGAGAACGGCGCGGAGCGTGTAAAGAATTACAGCATTCCGATGGCAGCAGGCTTTACTTATAACTATGCTGCAAAAGCAGTAGATGATAACGTACTTGCAGCACTTGTTAAGTTAGCTGACGAGGCTCAGCTTGCTGATAAGTTTAAAGAACTCTACAACGGAGCAGTGATCAACACAGGAGAGAACAGACTGGTTCTTCATCATATGACACGTGGACAGCTCGGTGATGCTGTTACCGCAGACGGTGTTGATAAGCGTGCATTCTATGTAGAGCAGCAGAACCGCATCGCAGATTTCGCGAACAAGGTTCACGCTGGTGAGATTACGAATGCGGCAGGTGAGAAATTTACAACTGTTGTTCAGATTGGTATCGGTGGTAGTGACCTTGGTCCTCGTGCGATGTATCTTGCATTAGAGAACTGGGCTAAGAAGAACAATACATTCAAGATGGAAGCCAAATTCATCAGTAACGTAGATCCTGATGATGCAGCAGCAGTATTGAATTCCATCGATGTTGCACATTCGATCTTCGTACTTGTATCTAAGTCAGGTACAACACTTGAGACATTAACAAACGAGTCTTTCGTTAAGGACGCATTAAAGAATGCAGGACTGAACCCTTCGAACCATATGATCGCTGTAACAAGTGAGACATCTCCACTCGCTAAGAGTGATGATTATTTGGCAGCTTTCTTTATGGATGATTACATCGGTGGACGTTATTCTTCTACATCTGCTGTCGGTGGAGCCGTATTATCACTGGCTTTCGGACCGGAAGTATTCGCAGATTTCTTAGACGGAGCAGCAGAGGAAGATAAGCTTGCAGCAAACGCTGATGTTATGAAGAACGCAGCAATGCTTGACGCTTTGATCGGTGTTTATGAGCGTAACGTGCTCGGATACCCAAGCACCGCTGTACTGCCTTATTCACAGGCACTCAGCCGCTTCCCGGCACATTTACAGCAGCTTGATATGGAGTCCAACGGTAAGTCCGTCAACCGTTTCGGTGATCCGATCAACTATGTGACAGGTCCGGTTATCTTCGGTGAGCCTGGAACAAACGGACAGCATTCCTTCTATCAGTTACTGCATCAGGGAACAGATATCGTTCCACTGCAGTTCGTTGGATACAAGAACAGCCAGATCGGTACAGACGTTGATATTCAGGGAAGCACAAGCCAGCAGAAGCTTTGCGCGAACGTCGCAGCACAGATCGTTGCTTTCGCATGTGGTAAGGCAGACGAGAACCGCAACAAGAACTTCGAGGGTGGTCGTCCATCTTCCATCATCATCGGAGATCAGGTAAATCCGAAGTCTATGGGTGCTTTACTTGCACACTTCGAGAACAAGGTAATGTTCCAGGGATTTTTATGGAACATCAACAGTTTCGATCAGGAAGGCGTTCAGCTTGGTAAAGTCCTTGCAAAACGCGTGCTTGCTCATGAGACAGACGGCGCATTAAAGGTATTCAGTGATCTGCTGAACATCTAATCATAGAGAGTAGAAGTGGGGCGTGATTCTTGGAATCGCGCCCTGTTTTTGTACGTATACTGAAATAGCAGGAGGATTAACATATGCCATGTACAACAATTCTGGTAGGAAAGAATGCTTCCTACGATGGCTCCACGATGATCGCACGTAACGACGATTCGGGAGCCGGACACTTTACACCAAAGAAATTTGCGGTTATCCATCCGGATGAGCAACCACGTGAATACGAATCCGTGATCTCACATGTGAAAATCACGTTACCGGATAATCCGCTGCAGTATACCGCGATGCCGAATGCAGTCAAAGGGGAAGGAATCTGGGCGGCAAGCGGCGTAAATGCAGCGCATGTAGGCATGACTGCAACAGAGACGATCACGTCCAATCCACGAGTTCTCGGAGCGGATCCGCTTGTGACTTATCAGCCGGCAGAAGATGGCAGGGAGGAAGTTGCAGGAGGAATCGGGGAGGAGGATATCGTATACATTGTTCTCCCATACATTCCCAGTGCCAGAGAGGGCGTGCAGCGCCTTGGCGCATTATTACAGCAGTACGGAACATACGAGATGAATGGTATTGCCTTTCAGGATAAGGATGAAATCTGGTGGCTTGAGACCATCGGCGGTCATCACTGGATCGCGCGCCGTGTGCCGGATGATATGTATGTTGTGATGCCGAACCAGTTCGGTATGGATGCATTTGATATGGAAGATGCGTTGGGTGAGCAGAAGGACTTCATGTGCTCACCGGATCTGGCAGATTTCATCGCGCAGAACCATCTGAACCTGTCGATGGACGGATCTGTCAATCCTCGTGAGATCTTCGGAAGCCACGATGATTCTGACCATGTCTACAACACACCGCGTGCGTGGTACATGGAGCGCTGCCTCAATCCGCACACACATGTATGGGACGGCGCAAATGCAGACTTTACGCCTTTTTCCGATGATATTCCTTGGTGCATGAAGCCGGAGAAGAAGATCACGGTGGAAGATGTCAAGTATGTGCTCTCTGCGCATTTTCAGGGGACACCGTATGATCCGTATCTTCCGTATGGCGATAAATCCATGGCAGGAGCGTATCGATCTATTGGTATTAACCGTACTGATTTCCTGTCCATCATTCAAATGAGGCCGGATTACGCCGAGGACAGCCGCACGATCGAGTGGGTGGCATACGGATCGAATGCGTTCAATGTGGTAGCGCCTTTCTACACAGATGTGGATAATGTGCCGGACTATCTCGGCAACACCACCGGAGAAGTATCGACCGACAATTTCTACTGGACCAGCCGCATGATCGCTGCGATGGCGGATGCGTCCTACCGCAAGTCGCTTTTTCATATCGAGCGTTACCAGGAGAAAGTGATGTCCAAGGGACATGAGCTGATCAACAAGTTTGACGCATTGCTTGCAGCAGAAAATGATGAGACGAAACGCCATGCGCTCCGCGAGCAGGCAAACGAAGAGATTGCACAGATGCTGAAAGCAGAAGCATCTGCAACTCTCGATAAAGTGTTGTTTGAACTGAGCAATCAGATGAAGAATGCGTATTCGCGTTCGGATGCGTAGAAAATAGGGAAACAGAAAAGAAAAAGGAGAATTTGTTTGAACTTGTGAGTGAAAAGGTTGGAGAGCAGACTAGATTTTCAATTCGAGAATATTTGTAGATAAATGGAAGGCGTTGAATAAAAGTCTATTATGAAAGAAGCGTCAGTACCGACAAATGCTGGTTCTGGCGCTTCTTTTGCTGGAAAGTAGTTTATTCATCCGTTATTTTGATTCGTTTATTGTTATCAGATTTCAAGATGGTAAAATATAGGATATACTAGAATGCATAAGGAGGAAGGTTCATGACACTGAAGATCGCCATTTGTGATGATTGTGAAAAAGATCGTAAACATATGATACAACTGCTTTTGCGTTATGCGTTTGCTCATGAATGTGATTTTCACATTGAGGAATTTCAAAATGGAAAAGAATTACAGAAAAAATATTGTACACGGGATACTTTCCAGATAATTTTTATTGATATTGAGATGCCGGACGAGAGTGGAATTGATGTGGCAGACCGAATAAAAAGAAATGTTGATCATGATGTTAAAGTTGTTTTTGTGAGTAATTATCCGGAATATATGCAGGATAGTTTTAAGGTTCATCCATATCATTTTTTACAGAAACAAGTAACTGATGTAGAAATTCAAAAGTTAATGTATGATGTTTTGTTTGATATGGAGTATAACAAAACACTAGTTTCTATTATTGATGGTTATGAAAATGAGTATATAGTCAATATCAATGACATTTATTATTTGGAAACGGTGGATGCAAAAAATAAGGAACTTGCGTTTCACTTGAAGGACAAGACAATTCATGCGAAAGGGATATTGTCTACATGGAGCAGTTTATTACATGAACATGCTTTTCATGTTTGCAGCAGAACTGTGTTAGTAAATCTGACACATATTCATTTTTTCAATGGGTTGGATGTTATCTTGGATAATGGGGAAAAAATCTTGGTTAGTAAAAGAAATAAAAAAAATCTAGTGTCGCAATATCTGAATCAGGTTGTTGCAATTAAACGAGGAGGTTTACATACATGACGTGTTTGCTTATGCTGAGTGCATATTTGCTGGATATGCTAATTATTACCATATTTTTGGATAATATGTTTCTAGGACAGAAAAGATATAGTAACGTAAGTTATTATTTGTTTTTGTGTGTTGCTGAACTCATGTTATTCCTGAATGAATATTTGGTAAAAACGGTAAATATGCCTTATGCCAAGGCAATTACTATGGGTATTAGTTTATTTACAACATTTTTTCTTTGCTTTTTTTATAAATCTTCTTGGCAGGGAAAAATCTTGGCTACTTGTATTTTTCAGATGTTAGTTTCTGTTGGAGAAATTATCTTTACTTATTTGATATCAGTCATCAATCCAGATTTCCTTAAAGTGAAAAATATGAATCTTTTGTACAATACCATGAATAATGGATCTAAAGTGGTATTACTTATTTTGTGTCTATCTATTGTGTTTGTGAGAAAGAGAGAGAGTATAATATCTCGATGGAATTATAATATGCTCCTGTTTTCCACACCCATTATTACGTTGGCAATTTATTGTATTCTTCCATTAAAAAAAGTATACGCAGAGGATGCGGTGTTTTATAATCTCCTTTTTATAAGTCTTGCTGTTCTTAATGTAATTAACTTTATTTTAATTAAAAATAATCAAGCGTTTGTAGCAATGAAGTTTGCCAATACACAAATGGAGCAGCAGATCAGGTTTCAGAAGGAAAAGTATGAGCAATTGAGTGAGTCTTATCGTAATAACCGTAGACTTATTCATGATGTGAAAAAGCACTATTTTTCGATTCAGGAATATATTCGCTGTAATAATTTGCAAGGACTATTAGAATACACACATTCTGCAATCGATGATTTGGAATCAACTTATGTAAAGTATAATACAGGAAATCTTGTGATAGATTCCTTTCTCACTAATTATGATACAGTGTATGAGGCAAATCATATTCATTTTAGTGTGCATTTAAATGTAGATTGTGGACAGATTCCGATAAAAGATTATGATTTGTGCATTGTGTTGGGAAATCTGTTGGATAATGCATTACAGGCAAATGATAAGATAAAAATCTTGGAGAGGGAAGTGTTGATAGAAATTGAAACAACTGAAAATAGTAAGTTTCGCATTCACTCAGAGAACCCGTTACCGGAACATGATTTTGATGTGCAAAAGAATATATTACATCATGGATATGGGTTAGAAAATATGAAAAAAGTTGTGAGTGAAAATCATGGATTTGTCACGATTCGTACGGCAGAGTATTTTGTAATAGATATTTTGATTCCCATTATTGCTGAGAAGGATGCATTCATCCGCTAATTTCCTATATTCATCCCCAAATTACAAATTGTGAAGAGATTTTATGATACAAATACATTATAGTAAGAATTTATCAACAGTATTCAAGAAGGAGCTTATAGTATGAAACGTGTTTTGTTATTTGTCTTAACCCTGTTTGTATTGTTAACTGGATGTGGAGCTTTAGATGAGTATAGTGTCGATAGTTCTGAACAAGAAAGAACAGGAGAAACAACATTTGAATCTCATGAAGCAGAGGCAGATACAGGAGAGAGCGTACTACCAGAATGGCTAGCGCCCTATGCGGAGCTGGGAGAATTACCCAAACCCATTTCTGTAAGTGGAGATTCTGCAGAGTTTGCCATTGACACTAATATAAGATTTCCGGAATGCAATATATTATGTGTGACCAGGGAAGCTCCGGGGCATGATATAACATTAGCTGACAGCGAGAGTGATGCTGTAATTGCGCTTGTACAAGAAATTGAGAAAGCGAAAGTTATCACGGAGGAACAGGCCGTAAATCCCGATTCTCATTTGCTTGCATATCGTTTATCGATTGTTTTATTGACATCAGATAGTGATTATATACATCTGCGTCTGGATCCATTTGATGACGGAAGAGTTAATGTTACAATTGAGGAAGACGAGAATGAGCAAATCATCTGGGTTAAGTCCTTAAAGCTTGTGGAAGAAATGAGAAAACTAGCAGATTATGAGGCTTTTGATAAGGACATGATTAAAAATATCACTCAGGCTGTGCTTGTTGATAAAAAAGGAAACCGGTATCCGTTATCCGAAGAAGCAATTTCCCGGATGCAGGCGATCTTAAATCGCATGAGTGAAACTACCGGTGATTACAAATGTCCTTTTGACATCGATATTGTATTTGATACAAAAGATGAAAGCATAAAAGCAGGATATTGTCATGATAGCTGCGGTATTTTAGTGGTACAAGGCAGTTATTATATTCTGGATGAACCGGATGCCGAGTGGTTGTCGGAATTGGTTGCTGATTTTGTACACTAACTACGCTGAGGCTTTTGGTCATGTGCAATCGGGAAAATGGACAAGTTATTTGGTATAGTTATTTCGAGGAAGATATATTAGAAAATGATGAGGTGTGGAAAGAAAATTTAAAGGTTGTAAGGAAAACGTTTCAAAAAAGCGCCAGTGCCGGCATTTGCCGATGCTGGCGTTTTTGTGTAAAGTAAAAGAACAGCTATCGATCGCTGTTCTTTAGGAGAAGGTATTTTACTATGGGGATAGTAAAACTTTATATAATGTATTGGGGGGTTTTTACGGTTATTATAATAGCATGGGTTGCTTCAAAAGTGTTGCCAAACATCACAAAAAATGAAACGATTTTTTGTGCAAAACTTACAAAAACAGCTTATTTCGCATAGCGATTCCGATACTGTCTCGGCGTCATACCGGTCTTTTTTCTGAAGATTTGTGAAAAATAGGACTGGGATGAGAATCCGACGCTTGAGGCAACCTGAGCGACAGAAAGATTCGAGGATGTCAGAAGCTCCTTGCAGGCTTCCAGCCTTCGGTCGGTCAGATAGTTGATCGGAGACTGGCCGATGCATTCTGTAAAAGAGTGTGCCAGATAAAATTTGTTAATATGCGTAATCTCCGCTAAAGAATCAAGAGTAATATTCTGGGCATAATTTGCATCGATATAGCGTTTGGCAAGAGCACATTCCTTGGACAACTGGAAGGAAGAGTCAGAGATCACGGACAGATTTTGCTTGCGTGAAATATATACAAGAAGAACCTGGAGCAATCCGTGGCATACTTTCTCAAAGCCGGGCTTTTTTTCATGGAATTCCCGCATCATCAACTGTGCAAAATTGATAAACTGATTCTTGTCCGAGCCGTAACTGTAGAAGCTGTATCCTTTGGTGTTGTCCTGATCCGGATCAATAAAAGAGAAAGCCAGTCCTTCGACACCGAATACAATGTATTCCATCGGATCATTTGGAAGCGTTTTTTCCGTGTGTTCGACATGCGGATTGATGATCATCAGATCATCCGCTTTTACAGGAATTTTATCGTCTTCAATATAGAAAGCACCCTCTCCGCTCAGAACGTAGAAAAGCTCTGAAAACTGGTGTGTGTGTGGGAGCGATTGCCAGTCGCCCTCGTACTTGGAGATGGAAATGTAGCGAAGCTGGAAGTCTTCGCGGGTATTGCTGCCGGAATCCAGATTGATAAATTCATTACTCATAAAGAAAGCCCCCTCAATTATTATAATTTTATACTATTTTCGGAATTGTTCATTTTTTACACAAAATATATAAAAAAACAATATTTTAAAAACCATTTCGTAAAAAAGACGAAAAAAAGTAGATGTAAAGTGATACCTTAGGCATATTATACACAAAAAAATGCAAATGAACAGTATTTTAGTAATAAAAAAGCAAAAAAAATAACAAAACGAGCAACAAAAAAGTTGATATCGACAGTTGCAGATATTATACTCTAGCTATAAACAAATAGAACAAAAGTGATTTGGAGGAAATAATGTTGATGAAGGGAAGATTGACACTGCCGACGGACGCAGATGTCATTGATGAAACAATACGTTTAAAAAATCTCTTAGGAGCCGATGCATTAAGAGATTGCGACGGAACGGTAATGCCGGATGCACTTTTGTCAGAGCCAGTTAAAAAGTATGCTACTTATTATACAACCAGAAAAGACAATGAATGGGCAAGCCAGAATCCGGATGAGATTCAGCAGGAATACCTGATCAGTAACCGGGTAACTGCAAGAGGTGAGAGTCTTCGTATCCGCCTTATGGAAGGATTCCACACGGAGCAGCTGAAGGTAAACACCTTGGATGATCCGAAACGCTGGTGGGAAGTAATCGACCGGACGACCGGGGAGGTTGTTCCTATCGATCAGTGGGAATTTGACGAGGGTTCAGGCGAGGTTTTGATCCAGACAACACCATATCATGAATATACGGTAAGTTTTCTGGCATTTTTAATCTGGGATCCGGTGCATATGTACAATTTCCTTACAAATGATTGGAAAGATACACCACATCAGCTGACGTATGATGTGAGACAACCGAAAACCCAGAAATATGTAAAAGAAAAGCTTAAGAAATGGTGCGAGGAAAATCCTCATATAGACGTTGTCCGATTTACTACATTTTTCCATCAGTTTACATTGACATTTGATGACAAAAAACGTGAAAAATACGTTGAGTGGTTTGGATATAGCGCGAGTGTGAGCCCATACATTTTAGAGAAATTTGAAAAGTGGGCAGGATATAAATTCCGGCCGGAATTTATTGTCGATCAGGGATACCACAATAGCATGTTCCGTGTGCCGAGCAAAGAGTTCCGCGACTTTATCGAGTTCCAGCAGATAGAAGTATGTGCGCTCGCGAAAGAACTGGTTGATATCGTTCATTCCTATGGTAAGGAAGCAATGATGTTCCTTGGCGATCATTGGATCGGAACAGAACCATATGGTAAATATTTTGCGGGAATCGGGCTGGATGCAGTCGTAGGTTCTGTTGGAAGCGGGGTGACGCTTCGCATGATTTCAGATATTAAAGGTGTTGATTATACAGAGGGACGTCTTTTGCCATATTTCTTCCCGGATGTGTTCTGCGAGGGCGGAGATCCGATCGGAGAAGCGAGAGACAACTGGAGAAAAGCAAGACGCGCGCTTCTTCGTTCCCCATTAGACAGAATCGGATATGGCGGATACTTAAAGCTGGCAAGCAGCTGGCCGGGATTTATTGATGAAATCCAGAAAGTGGTTACCGAGTTCCGCGAGATTCATGAAAATATGCAGGGCACAGCCGCTTATGTAGCACCGTTTAAGGTGGCAATCCTCAATTGTTGGGGAGGACAGAGAAAATGGATGTCCAATCAGGTACATCACGCAATCTGGCATAGAGAGACATATTCTGCGGAGGGCGTGTTGGAGTGCTTAAGCGGAATGCCGTTTGATGTTGAATTTATTTCATTTGATGATGTAAGAAATGGTGTTCCGGAGGATATCAGGGTAATCATCAATGTTGGAGATGCCTATACAGCATTCAGTGGTGCTGAAAACTGGATCGATGAGGCTGTGGTGACAAACATTCGTCGCTTCGTTGATGAAGGAGGCGGATTCATCGGAGTTGGTGAGCCGACGGCTTATCAGCATCAGGGAAGATACTTCCAGCTGTCCGATGTGCTTGGCGTGGACCGTGAGATGTGCTTCTCTCTCAGCACGGATAAGTATAATGAGATGGATTCCAACCACTTTATTCTGGAAGATATTGATGGGGATGTGGATTTCGGTGAGGGAACAAGCCGAATCTATGCACAGGGCAAGAATTACCAGATCCTTGCAATGGATGGAGAGTATAGCCAGCTGGTGGTTAATGAATATGGAAAAGGACACAGCGTATATTTTGCAGGTCTTCCGTATTCTCCGCAGAACTGTCGGATTCTTCTCCGCGCGATTTATTATGCGGCAGGCATGGAGAATGAGATGAAGCGTTACTATGTAACGAATGTTGATACCGAAGTGGCGGTGTTCCGGAAAACCGGAAAGCTTGCCGTAATCAACAATTCCTCGGAAGCACAGCACACCGATGTATATATCAAGGGGCGCTGTGTATATGAGCTGGATCTGGAGCCGGGCGAGATGCGCTGGGTGGATGATATTGAGTAAAGGTAACTTATGAAAGGCAAAGGTATGCGTTTCATATTTTATAAAGTAAGTACTGTTCAAAGTATAAGGAGGAAACTATAATGAAAAAGAAAGTATTAGGGGCTCTTTTAGTAGCGGCAATGACAATGTCTATGTTCGCCGGATGCGGAAGCAGCACAGACAACAAGGAAAGCAATGATGTAAAAAATGATGGAACACAGGCTGCAGCGGGGGACGATGCAGAGGCAGATGAGACTCTTACTGTGTGGGCATGGGATCCAAACTTCAACATCTATGCTTTGCAGCAGGCAGAGAAGATTTATCAGAAGGATCATCCAAACTTTAAGCTGGATATTCAGGAAAAGGTATATACAGATATCGAGACAGCTCTGATCACAGCTGCTGAGGCCGGTGATTACAGCACCCTGCCGGATATCTTCTTAATGCAGGATTATTCTTACCACAAGGATGTAACAAACTATCCTGGCATCTTTACCGATTTAACAGATTCCGGAATTGACTTCACACAGTTCTCAGCCGGTAAGTTAGCTGATTCTACAGTTGATGGAAAGAACTATGGTGTACCATTTGATAACGGTGCTACCATTATGGCAATCCGTTCGGATATGGTTGAGGCAGCAGGCCTTAAGGTTGAGGATTTCAAGGATACAACATGGTCAGAGTTCATGGAACTTGCAAAGAAGGTTGTTGACAAGAATCATGTTCCGATGCTTACTTCTTCAGGCGGATCTGAGATTATCATCGAGATGCTTCAGTCAGCAGGTGCTTCTCCAATGGTAGACGGCAAGATCGATTTAGTTGGAAATAAGGCACTCAAGAAAGCAATCGAGACATACAAGCAGCTGATCGATGAGGGAATCATGGTTGACTATACAGATTGGGATCAGTATATTGCTTCTATGAACAAGGGCATGGCAGCCGGTGTCATCCAGGGATGCTGGATCATGTCTTCTATCCAGGCAGCTGATGACCAGTCCGGAAATTGGGCAATCGTTAATATGCCTAAGTTAGATGATGTTGAAGGCGCTACAAACTACGCAAACTGTGGTGGAGCAAGCTGGGCAGTATCTTCTAACTGTAAGAACACAGACCTTGCATTTGACTTCATTAAGACAACCTTCGGTGGAAGCGTAGAGTTATATGATGACCTTCTTCCAAATGCCGGAGCAATCGCAAGCTACTTACCTGCAGCTGATTCTGATGTTTACAATGCGTCTTCAGAGTTCTATGGCGGACAGGCAGTATATAAGGATATCGTAGAGTTTGCAGGACAGGTTCCGGGAATTGATTACGGTGCATACTACTCCGATATCAGAAGCGCATTAACAGATGCGATTACAAACGTAGTACAGAATGGTGCTGATATCGACAGCGAAATCAAAAACGCTCAGGATACCGTTGAGTTTAATATTGGTGAATAATCATCGAATGTGAATAACAGGACAGTACCGGGGGTGCAGGAATGCGTTCCCGGTACTGTTGTAGGAGAGAAACATGGAAAAGAAGAAAGCAAAATTA
>ERZ791734.642-NODE-642-length-43255-cov-4.867940_pt1 | contig 43255 bp, 35 predicted proteins | sample MGYA00509953_ERZ791734 | MGnify/ENA primary metagenome ERZ791734 (study PRJEB30046, sample SAMN00792038) | human gut metagenome | study: EMG produced TPA metagenomics assembly of the A metagenome-wide association study of gut microbiota in type 2...
GATTTGTTTCATCGTTGACTCATAAATCTCCATGCTCATGATAACCATATCGCCATAACCATTTTTTGTTACATAAATCGGCTCATCTGTCTTGTGGCACATATCAGAAATCTCTGACGTATTTTTCAAATCTTTAATTGGAATTATTTGTGGCATAATAAGCACCCCCCTCATCTATGTGGTCTAATTATGCCATAATTATGTCCTTTTTCAATTTTTTTATACTTGACCTACTGTACTTAGTGTAAAAGCAATTTATAGATAGGGGCTATACATACATCAACGCCACCTAAATAGAGGTGTACAGCACCTCAAAACTAAGCCGATATGCGAAAAACGGTCGATGACAGGTGTGTCAAAGACCGTTTTTATTATAATGTAATTCAATTTTTTTAATCTTCATTCATCTTCGCAAGTTTCTTCGCCTGGTCCGCTGCAATACATGCATCGATAATCTCCTGAATATCACCATCTAAAATCTTGTCCAGCTTATACAGAGTCAGGTTGATTCTGTGATCTGTCACACGTCCCTGTGGGAAATTGTAAGTACGGATTTTCTCGGAACGATCACCGGTTCCAATCTGGCTGCGGCGCTCCGCAGATTCTGCATCCTGCTTCTTCTGTAACTCTAAGTCATACAATTTGGAACGCAGTAACGCGAAAGCCTTCTCCTTATTCTGGATCTGCGACTTCTCCGTCTGGCTGTAAATTACGATTCCGGTCGGATAATGGGTCAGTCGAACCGCAGAGTCGGTCGTGTTGACACACTGTCCACCGTTTCCGGAAGCTCTCATTACATCGATTCGGATGTCCTTCTCATCAATGTGCACATCGACATCCTCCGCCTCCGGCATTACTGCTACCGTACAGGTGGAAGTCTGGATACGTCCCTGTGACTCGGTCTCCGGCACACGCTGCACGCGGTGTACACCGGACTCGTATTTGAGCACGGAGTATGCGCCCGCTCCGGTTACCATGAAATCAACTGACTTCATTCCGCCGATTCCGGTCTCATCCGCCTCAAGTGTCTCCACCTTCCAGCGACGGCTTTCTGCATAATGTACATACATACGATAGATCTCTGCGGCAAAAAGCGCAGCCTCTTCTCCACCGGCACCTGCACGGATCTCAACAATAACGTTCTTGTCATCGTTCGGATCCTTCGGAAGCAACAGGATCTTAAGTTCCTGCTCAAGTTCTGCGAGACGATCCTTGGACTCATTCAACTCTTCCTTGGCAAGTTCACGCATCTCTTCGTCGTTCTCTTCCTCGAGCATCGCAAGAGAATCTTCAATATTCTGCTTGCACTGCTTGTACTCCTTATAAGCTTCCACGATTGGCTGTAAGTCGCTCTGTTCTTTCATCAGCTTGCGGAAGCGGTTCGGATCATTTGCCACATCCGGCTCACTCAGTGTATTCATAAGCTCCTCATAGTGGTGGAGCAAATCCTCTAATTTATCAAACATAATATATCCTCACTTTTCTATAATCGGTCAAAATCCCTTAATGTTGGCAGCATATTCAAAGTCTGTTTCTTTCAATTCTCATCACATCTCGGGTGATACAATATGGGCGATGCATCAAAGATGCACCGCAAGAGATGCACCGCAGACGCTAGAGATGTCCCATGACCACACGATCATTTCTGGCAAGATCCTTGATCACACGAACCTCCGAGAATCCGGCCAGACGCATCATCGTCGATACGGCATCTCCCTGCTCGCATCCGATCTCAAACAGTATATAGCCATCCTGCTTCATATAATTCTTGCATTGTTCCAGAATCTTACTGTAGAAATACAATCCGTCGCCTTTGCCGTCCAAAGCCTCCCGCGGCTCAAACTGCGATACTTCCGGCATCAGGGTCGCTACCACATCCGTCGGTATATACGGCGGATTGGAGACAATCACATCAAAATCATTCTCCACCACATCCTCAAACAGATCACTACGCTCAAATACGGCCGGAACCTCATTGAACTTTGCATTCTCCTTTGCAACGTTGATTGCCTGCTTAGAGATATCGTAACCGATTCCTTCCACATCATGTGCATTCTTAAGAATGCTGATCAGCACGCAGCCGGATCCGGTGCACATATCCATAACCTTCATTCCCGGCTTAATCACCTTTAACGCTTCTTCCACAAGCGTCTCGGTGTCCTGTCTCGGAATCAGCACGTTGGAATTCACATGGAAGGTCAGTCCCATGAATTCCTGCTCACCCGTAATGTACTGAAGCGGAACCCGCTCCGCTCTCTTCCTGATCAGCACCTCGAATTCACGCACCTGCTCCTCGCTCATCTCTTCGTCGATGTGCATGTAATAATATGTGTGATCAATCTTGCAGGCCATCGCAAGAAGCAGCCACGAGTCCGTCTTTGCATCCGCGATATCCGCCTGTTGTAAATTTTTCTCACCTAAAACAATCGCTTCACGATAGGTCATACATTCTCTTCCTTCTGCCACTTTTTCCAGTCAAATACTGCTTCCACCGAAGCAATTCCGACCTCGATCATATCATCTTCCGGTTCCCTAGTCGTCAGCCTCTGCATCCATAATCCCGGCTGGGACAATGCATTGACAAACCAGTTGTCATACCGTCCTGCAAGACGGATAAACTCATACGACACACCGGCGATCACCGGGATCAAAAGCAGGCGCAGCACCAGCTGCTGGATCCTTGAATCCACCCGGATAAACATAAAGAATACAATTGAGATCAACATCACGATGAGCAGAAAACTTGTTCCGCACCGCTTATGTAATCTGGAACTCTTCCTCACATTCTCGATGTTTAATTCCATTCCATGCTCAATACAATTAATACACTTGTGCTCCGCACCATGATACATAAACACACGCTTGATATCCGGTGTCAGAGAAATGATTGCAATATATCCAAGGAATATTGCCAGACGGATCAGTCCCTCGATCAAAGCAATCAACGTCTCCGATGCAATTACTTTATGAAAAAAGCCTGACAGAAAATACGGCAGTGCAAAAAACAATGCAAGCGCAAATACGATGGAAAAAGCCACCGTTCCACCCATTAACGCCTTCTCCTGCTTCTTTTCTTTCTCTTCTAACTTCTTACGTTCTTCTTCTGATAAATTTTTCTTCTTATTGTCCTCTTCCTCATCCTCGAAGAAAGATGCGGAATACATTAAGGTACTCATTCCAAGCACCAGCGATTCCACGAAATTGACAACACCGCGAACGATCGGCAGATGTCTGATCTTCTCATTCTTGATCGTACTCTTATAGTTCTCGACCTTGACATCAATCTGATGATCCGGCTTTCTTACCGCAACTGCGTAACGATCCTGATTCTTCATCATTACGCCTTCCATGACTGCCTGACCGCCAACTCCTGAATATTTCATATTTTTCCCCCACGGAATACGTTCCTTCCGCTGCTTTCCTTAATAGCGAAAAAGGTTGAGGCATATCGCAGCCTCAACCTTCTTAGTAAATCGCTCAATTCTATTTCATGCCATACTTCTTGTTGAACTGTTCGATACGTCCACGAGCCTGGTTAGCCTTCTGCTGTCCAGTATAGAATGGATGACACTTAGAACAGATTTCTACGTGGATATCTGACTTTGTAGAACCGGTAACGAATGTGTTACCACAGTTACATGTTACAGTTGCCTGATAATAATCTGGATGGATTCCTTCTCTCATGATTTTCACCTCTTCTATTTCTTATCGTTTCTAGTTATCAATCTCTGATCGATTACCTACGCACTTGCCTCGCGCAGCGATTTTCATGCAAGTGCTCCTTTCAATCGAAGATTGACTTGTGAATACACTCTTTATACCCGTATGCCCGATCCGCATATGATACTTGTTGCAAGAGCGACACTTTCGTCCGTTTACATCCCGATAAACAGCTTATTTATTGTATCATAGGCTTTTTGTGATTGCAATAGGTATTTTGCAATTCATTTCATATTTTATAAAATCCGGTTCTTGCGTACCATATTGATGAATTCTGCGTTACTCTTCGTGTGTGCAAACATGTTGAGAATGTTCTCAACCGCCTCATCGGAACGCATTCCGTTTAACGCGCGGCGCATGTTCTCCACACCCTCTCTCTCATCCGGATCAAGAAGCAGATCGTCACGTCTCGTTCCGGACTTGACAATATCAACGGCCGGGAAGATTCTCTTCTCGGAAAGCTTACGGTCAAGGACGAGTTCCATGTTACCGGTTCCTTTGAACTCCTCGAATACGACATCATCCATTTTGCTTCCGGTATCAACCAGAGCGGTTGCAAGAATCGTAAGGCTTCCGCCCTCTCGCATATTACGGGCTGCACCGAAGAAACGCTTCGGCATATGAAGTGCAGCCGGATCAAGACCACCGGATAACGTACGTCCACTCGGTGTACAGGTCAGATTGTACGCACGCGCAAGTCTTGTAATACTGTCGAGTAATATCATGACATCCTTCTTATACTCAACCAGACGCTTTGCACGCTCGATGACCATCTCCGCAACTCTCTTATGATGTTCTGCCGTCTCATCGAATGTGGAATAGATGACTTCCACATTATCGCCTGCGATTGCTTCCTTGATATCGGTAACTTCCTCCGGGCGCTCATCGATCAGTAAGATGATCAGATGCATCTCCGGATTGTTGGTCTTGATGGACTTTGCAATCTCCTTTAAGAGGGTTGTCTTACCTGCCTTCGGCTGGGAAACGATCATACCACGCTGTCCCTTACCGATTGGAGACACGACATCCACAACACGCATCGCAACCGAGCCCCCCTGCCGCTCAAGACGTAAACGCTCATTCGGGAATATCGGTGTCAGATTCTCAAAGCTTGGACGCTTCTGTGCCTCTGCCGGATGCTGTCCATTGACCGAAGTCACGAACAATAATGCAGAGAACTTCTCCTTCTCCGAAGTCTTGATTCTTGTATTTCCGGTCACGATATCACCGGTCTTTAAGTTAAATCTACGAATCTGCGACGGTGCCACATAGACATCATGCTCGCCCGGCAGATAATTCTCGCACCGGATAAAGCCATATCCTTCTGTCAACACCTCTAAGATTCCGCTGACTGTCACACCACTGTCAAGATTTGCGATATCCTCCTTGACTGCGATCGAACTATGATCCTCTGTTGTCTTATAGACTTCCTTCTTCTCTTCTGTCTGTGCCTCGGCTTCCTTCTTCTCAGCCGGATGTGAAGCTGCTTTCTTCAGCTTATCCTTCTCATCTTCCTGTAGCATGCGCTCAACAAGATCACCCTTTTTCATAGCGGACACGCCTTTGATTCCACGCGCCTTTGCAAGGTCTTTTAACACAACCAAAGAAAGACTTTCATATTTTTCTCTCATATGCACTCCTTTATATTGAAAACATGTAAAAAGTTCATGGGAATTTCTGTCCGAAAAGGACTATGAATCTTCTATAGTGATCACATTATACACCATTCTTTTCAAAATAGAAAGTCTTTTTTCCCGATTTGACCAATCCTTTATAATATGTTTTAATGTACATAAAATAATTTCTTTACACAGAATACTACATAATTATAGAAGGAGAACCATCATGGATCAGAAGGAAAAAGCACTCTTATGCCACAAAGAATGGAACGGAAAACTCGAGACGATCGCCAAATCCAAAGTAAATTCACGTGAGGACTTAGCGATTGCATACACTCCTGGCGTTGCAGAACCTTGCAAGGTGATCGCCGAGGATAAATCCGCCGCATACACCTACACATGGAAAGCCAACACCGTCGCAGTCGTATCTGACGGTAGCGCGGTACTTGGACTCGGCAACATCGGACCTTACGCCGCTATGCCGGTTATGGAAGGAAAATGCGTACTTTTCAAGGAATTCGGTGATGTCAACGCTGTTCCGATCTGCCTCGATACCCAGGACACCGAAGAGATTATTCAGGCAGTCAAGAACATCGCACCTGGCTTCGGTGGCATCAACTTAGAGGATATTTCCGCACCACGCTGCTTCGAGATTGAGGAGCGCTTAAAAGAGATGCTCGATATTCCGGTATTCCATGATGACCAGCATGGTACTGCGATTGTTGTTCTTGCCGGAATCATCAACGGACTTCGTGTAACAGGCAAGAAGAAGGAAGACTGTAAAGTCGTTGTCAACGGTGCCGGTTCTGCCGGAGTTGCGATCACCCGCCTCCTTTTAACCTACGGATTCAAGCATGTGACCATGTGTGACCGTGAAGGAATCATTGGTAAAGACTATCCGAACTTAAACTGGATGCAGAAAAAGATGACGGAAGTTACCAATTTGGAAAACGCGACCGGTACGCTCGCCGATGCACTTCGCAGCGCAGATATCTTTGTCGGTGTATCCGCACCGAATATCGTAACACCGGAGATGGTGGCTTCCATGAATAAAGACTCTATCCTTTTTGCAATGGCAAACCCGGTACCGGAAATTATGCCGGACGTTGCCAAGGCCGCCGGTGCGCGCGTTGTAGGAACCGGACGAAGCGACTTCCCGAACCAGGTCAACAACGTGATCGCATTCCCGGGTATCTTTAAGGGTGCATTAGAAGGACACGCAACACAGATTACAGAGGAAATGAAGCTTGCAGCTGCGGAAGCACTCGCTGCATTGGTTTCTGACGAAGAATTAAATGATGAGTTTATTATGCCGGAAGCTTTCGACCCAAGAGTTGCAGAGGTTGTAAGTCAGGCTGTAAAGTCTCATATCAAATAATATGATCCATCCTGTAATTTCTGATACCGTCTGTCCCTATTCCGGAGGCAGGCGGTATTATTCACTCAACGATTATTGTAAAGAAATATTTAAAGAAAAAGTATATCGCCTTTCCCTAAGCGGCGGTATGAGCTGTCCGAACCGGGACGGAACACTCGCAACCGGAGGATGCGCATTCTGTAGTGAGGGAGGCTCCGGTGATTTTGCTGCAGATGCAGCACTCTCCATTCCGCTTCAGCTCGCGGATGCCAAGGCGCGGATTGCAACCAAGACGGATTGTCATAAATTTATTGCTTATTTTCAATCCTACACCAACACCTATGCTCCGGTCTCCTATCTTAAGAAGCTCTACTTTGAGGCGATCGAACCGGAAGAAATTGTTGCATTATCGATTGGAACAAGAAGCGATTGTCTTTCACCTGACATCCTTGACCTGCTTTCATCCGTAAACCAGACCAAACCGGTATGGATGGAACTCGGTATGCAGACAATGCATAACGAAACCTTAGACCGGATGAATACACACACGACGGCTGAACAGTTTGACGCTTCCGTCTATGCACTTGCGGAAAGAGGCATTCCTGTGATTGCACATGTCATTTTGGGACTTCCCGGTGAAACCCGCGACATGATACTTGCTACCATAAGGCATGTTGCAGCCCTTCCGGTCTCCGGAGTCAAGCTGCAGCTTCTGCATGTACTGGATCACACAGCTTTAGCCGACATGTATCGAAACAATCCGTTCCCGGTCATGGAGCTGAATGAATACTGCGAACTTGTCATCGACTGCTTAGAACTTCTGCCGCCTGATCTTGTGATCCACCGGCTCACCGGCGACGGACCAAGGAATCTGCTTCTTGCACCGCGTTGGAGTACCGATAAGAAGCGTGTACTGAATACCATTCACAGACGTATGAAGGAACGCAATACCTGGCAGGGAAAATATTATAAATCATAATTAAATTTTATGAAAATGTTTGATTTTTAGGGATCGCCATCATGATAACACAGAAAGGAGACTTACAAATTGGCTGAACCATTTACCATTTATAAACTTACTATTTTGTATATGCTGAGCAAAGCGGGATTTCCGCTGACGAATACACAGATTTCCAATTTCTTCTTAAGTGAAGAATATACCGACTATTTCCGTGTGCAGGAAGTGCTTGGCGATCTGGTCGACGCGGATCTGATCCTCGCCGAATCCACGCACTCGAACACGCAGTACACGCTTACTGCCGCAGGGAAAGAAACACTTGGCTTCTTCAAAGATAAGATAACGGACGGAATCGAAGCAGATGTGATCAAGTTCTTCGAGAAGAACAAGCTGGAATTCCGTCAGGAGAACTCCATCCTTGCCGATTATTATAAGACAACCAACCAGAAGTATGCCGTGCGCTGTCAGGTACGTTCTGACAGCAACACGATCATTGATCTGACACTCTCCGTCTCCACCAAGGAACAGGCAGAGGCGATCTGCAACAACTGGAAGAACCAAAACGAAGATGTGTACGCATATCTGATGGATATGCTGCTGAAATAAAGTTTCAATAATGAACTCTTTATTTCTTTTTTACACTGTATCCAAATTTACCAAGTTTTTTACCTAATGCAAAATACTCTCCATGGGAATACATGACAAGACCGGATTCATTGATATGAAACTTTCCGGTTTCATCCATGTACTGATCATCCACAGTAACGCCGACTACCTCGGCGATAAACATCGTATGACTTCCCAGTTCCCGTTTCTCAGTAATTTTGCATTCCATATTAACCGGACTCTCATCGATTCCCATCGCATGAACATGCTCCATTGGAATCGGTGTCAGTCCGGTTTTTGCGAATTTATCAACATCTCTTCCACTGACCACACCACAATAGTCGCATGCTTTCACAAGAGACTCATTCGTAAGATTGATCACAAACTCTCCTGTCTCTTCCAGAATCTGATAAGAATAGCGTGACGGACGCACGGAGATCGACACCATTGGCGGATTCGTACATACCGTACCTGCCCATGCAACAGTAATAATATTCGATTTTCCTTCTTTATCCGTTACCGACACCATGACTGCCGGCACCGGGTTGAGCATATTGCCCGGTTTCCAATGTTGTTTTCCCATCGTTTTCTCTTTCCTCTTATGCACTGAAATTTTCATCTCAATCATTCTCTTAAGTCCGGTTGTTTTCATTCCGAACACATTTTGTTCTCTACGTCATCTAATCCTTTGCTTTTACAGAAGTTCATGCTGGCGAAGCACTTGCTCAAGTTCTCTGCAATGCGGCTCCTCAAGCTCCGTGAGTGGGAGGCGTAAACCACCGACGTTATATCCAAGTAAATTCATCGCAGCCTTCACCGGGATTGGATTCACTTCGGAGAACAATGCATCTACCAGATCAAGATAATCTAACTGCAGATTTTTCGCAGTAATTAAATCTCCATTCAAGAAACTATACACCATATTGTGTGTCTCCTCCGGTACGACATTCGATAATACCGAAATGACACCCACACCGCCAAGCGACAATACCGGAAGAATCTGATCATCATTTCCGGAATAGATGGAAAGCTGATTCCCCGCAAGCCTCGCCAGGCGAGCCACCTGCGAGAGATTTCCGCTCGCTTCCTTGATTCCGATCACATTCGGACAATCCTCAGCAATTCGAACTGCGGTCTCTGGAAGCAGATTGCAGCCTGTACGTGAAGGTACGTTGTACATGATGATCGGCAGATCGGTCTGTGCCGCAATCAGCCGATAATGCTCATACAAACCATTCTGTGTCGCCTTATTGTAGTAAGGGGTCACCACAAGCATTCCATCTACGCCAAGAGAGGCCACCTTTCTTGTGAAAGCAGCTGCTCCCTCTGTTGTGTTGCTTCCGGTTCCTGCAATCACCGGAATCCTGTGCTTTGTAGACGCTACTACCCTTGCGATCACCGATAAGCGTTCCTCTTCGCTCATCGTTGCCGGCTCTCCGGTCGATCCACACACAATAATCGCATCCGTACCATGTGTAATCTGGCGTTCCACCAATTGTTCCAACACTTCATAGTTTACGCTTTTGTCTTCATGAAACGGAGTGACAAGTGCGACTCCTGCTCCGCGAAACAGCTCCATAATCTCCTCCAATTACAAATTTAAATCTGGATTTTCTTTTATAATATCTGCGATCAATTCACGTTCGTCCATATGATGCTTTACTCCACAGATTTCCTGATAATCCTCGTGGCCTTTTCCTGCAAGAACAACAATATCTCCGTCCAATGCATTCTTCATACAGTATGCGATTGCTTCCTTACGATCCGGAATTGTAACATACGCTCCGTCCGCTTTATGGACACCAACAAGAATGTCATTAATAATGTCCATCGGATCTTCATTTCTTGGATTATCCGAAGTCACAACGGTAAGATCCGCTAACTTTGATGAAACCTCCCCCATCTCATATCGTCTGGATTTTGCACGGTTACCGCCACATCCGAACAGACACACAAGTCTTCCCGGCTCATACTCCTTAAGCGTAGTGAGAAGGCTCTCAAGAGACATCGCATTGTGCGCGTAATCGATCATGATCGTGTAACGCTTTGTTACCGGGACGATCTCGATTCGACCCTTCACACTGACATGAAGCAACGCATGCTTAATCTTCTCCTCATCCACTCCAAAATGATGACAGATGGCAATCGCAGTCAGTGAATTGTATACCGAAAAGCTTCCCGGTACGTTCACTTCCACATCAAAATCCATAAGTCCGCTCACATGATAACGGACACCAAGTGCTCCATGTTCCTTCTTCAGTTCCACATTCTCTGCCACAAGATCATTCTGCCTGCCATATCCGAAGGTCTCTACCTCACAGGTGTGCCCTTTTAAGATGCCCTCAAGATGCTCGCTGTCTCCGTTAAAGATACCAAGCTTACACTGTTGAAACAAAAGACTCTTGCAGTGCATATAATCTGCAAAATCCTTGTGTTCATTCTCTCCGATATGATCCGGCTCCAGATTAGTGAACACACCGATATCAAACATAAATCCCGATACCCGGTGAAGCATGAGTGCCTGTGAAGAAACCTCCATAACGACTGCGTCAAGGCCTGCATCTACCATCTCGGCAAAAAGCTCCTGCACGCGGTAAGATTCCGGTGTTGTATTGGCAGAAGGAATGCGCTTCTCACCAACGATCGATTCAATCGTGCCGATGAGACCGGTCTTAATTCCTGCCGATTCAAGAATCGATTTTACCATATAGGTGGTTGTCGTCTTTCCCTTGGTTCCGGTAATACCGATGGTCTTCAGTTTCTTTGCCGGATGTCCGAAATAAGCAGCTGACATGCATGCCAACGCCAGACGGCTGTCACTTACTTTAATATATGTCACGCCCTCCAAAGGCTCTACATCTTTCTCAACGACAACTGCTGCTGCGCCTTTTGACACAACATCCGGAATAAATTCATGTGCATCCCTTACACTTCCACTGATACACACAAATACAGAACCTTTTTCCACCTTTCTCGAATCATAGACCAGTGTTGTCACTTCTGTATCGAAGCTTCCTGTCAGCACCTCATACTGCATATCCTGGATCAACTGTGATAATTTCATTTTCTGTCCTCCTGTATCTTTTCCACTCAAAATCATCGGTCCGGGTTCACCCATTTATCTTCGCTCCGTACCGGTTCTTCATTACGCTCTATATGCACACTTTCTTATTCATGTTTCACTTACAACTGAATTTCTCCCTCAAACACCTCCGTAGCCGGTCCGGTCATAAATACATGATTACTCTTCTCATCATACACGATACGCAGGTCTCCGCCTCTTAAATGCACCAGCACATCATTGTCCGTAAGTCCATTCAGAATACACGCCATAACCGTCGCGCAGGTTCCGGTTCCACATGCCCATGTCTCCGCCGAACCACGCTCCCACACGCGCATAATTGCCTCGTTTCTCGATATGATCTGTACAAATTCCGTATTGGTTCGCTTCGGAAAACGCACATGATTCTCAAAAAGCGGTCCGTATTTTTCCAATTCAAAATGCGCCACATCATCCACAAACACAACCGCATGCGGATTTCCCATCGACACACAGGTCATGCGCCACTCCTTGTCATCCACAACAATCGGTTCATCCACAACGCGATCCCCATCTGCCACAACCGGAATCTCATCCGGTGTCAGAATCGGCTCCCCCATATCCACACGGACAAGCGTCACTTTATCATCCTCAACCGTCAGCTGCAGTGTTTTCACTCCAGCGCCCGTCTCCACCGTAATCTCAGTCTTATCGGTCAGCTTATGGTCATACACGTATTTTGCCACACAACGGATACCGTTTCCGCACATCTCCGCCTCAGACCCATCTGCATTATAGATTCGCATCCGAAAATCTGCAATCTCCGACGCTCCGATTGTGATCAGTCCATCAGAACCGATACCAAAATGCCGATCACTGACTGCAATCGATACTTTCGCCGGATTCTCTATCTGTTCCTCAAACAAATTCACATACACATAATCGTTGCCGCAGCCATGCATCTTCGTAAACTTCATACATTCTCCTCCTAACGGTTTTCTTATAATTTATTCTTCCAATTTTCCTATATCATCAGTATACTCCGCACTTTATCATCTGAAAACATCTTAAGTGCTTTCTATATTGCAAATTGTGTGCCCGCATAGTAAACTTTAGATAACAGAACGCATACATTGTATTTTGGTTCGTATTGCCCGTTTTACAACCAGCCAATAAGACAAAAACGTGAGGGATATTCCATGAACGAATATGAAAAGACAGGATACTTAAACAGTAATTTTAAAATTTTTCATCTGATCGACGAGAAAATGACACCGATTGATTTTCATTTCCACGATTTTCATAAGATACTGCTTCTTATGCGAGGAAATGTATCGTATTGCGTGGAAGGCCGTACTTATGATCTGAAACCCGAAGATATCGTATTCGTCCCGGCCGGTGAAGTGCATCGCCCGATTCTCCATGATACATCGGTTTACGAACGTATCATCATTTATATTTCCAAAGATTATCTGGCTGACTATCGCACCGATTCTTACGATCTCGCACAATGCCTGATCGAGGCACATAGGAAGCAGTCGCACGTACTGCGTGTCCCGGCTTTCGGCACAACAAAACTCGGACAGATTGTGCGGGAACTGGAGCAATCACTCGATTCCACGGAATATGCATACGAGTTGTATCACAATCTTCTTTTTCTTGAATTCATGATCGAACTCAATCGGGTTGCAATCCATGATGGAATTGAATATCTGGCAAACTCCTCATCCAATAAGAAGATGATCGATGTCATCGATTATTTAAATGAACATTTAACAGATGATATATCCATTGATTTTCTAGCTGATACATTCTTCCTCAGCCGCTATCATCTCATGCACGCATTCAAAGAAGAGACCGGATACACCATCGGAAATTATCTCACCACAAAGAGGTTACTTCTTGCCCGCGACTTAATCCAACAGGGGAAACCAATCACAAATGTTTGCTACGAATGTGGCTTCCGTAATTACTCCACATTCTCACGCGCATACAAGAAAAATTTCGGCAGTTCACCAAGAGAACAATTTCATCAACAAACCGCGCATTCGAAATGATGCCTGTCCCAATCCAGATTCAATACATAAAAAAGAGAGAAAGGCAACTCCCAGGAATTGTCTTTCTCTTTTCATAAATATTATGCCTGACGTTCTGCCATCGTGTTGATCAACACCGGAATCAGCTGCTTCTTGCGCGATACCACGCCTTTTAACATGATGCCTTCTTCCGTCGGGTCACAGTTATATGCACTGGCAATAATCTGTGCCGCATCCGTTCCGCGATAGATCAGATAGGTAGATTCATTAAGAATATCTGTCAGCATAACAAATACCATCTGAATCTGTTTCTCTCCCAGAAGCTGATCCAGCTTCGGCGCGATTCGCTCCTGCACCTTATCAAGCTCCTGACGCCCCATCGCACTGATCTGTGCGACACCAAAATTGATCGTTCCGGAATGGAATATCTTAAAGTCCTGATTTAAAATCTCGTCTTCTGTCTTATTATCAAAATCACTTCCGGCTTCAAACATTGCAGATGCAAGTTCTGCCACTTCCACCCCTGCAATCTTTGCCAAAGCGAGTGCTGCATTCCGGTCAATTTCCGTACACGTCGGTGAGCGGAACATTAGTGTATCAGATAGGATTGCTGCGCACATAATACCTGCCATCTGCGGGTTGATCTCAACATCTTTCTCCAGATACATCTGATAGATGATCGTAGAGGTGCAGCCAAGTGGCTGGTTTCTGAAATAAACCGGAGCCATTGTCTCCAGACTGCCCAGACGGTGATGATCAATGATTTCAAGAATCTCTGCCTCATCGATATTCGCAACTGCCTGCGACTTCTCATTGTGATCGACCAGAATCAGTTGTTTCTTCTGTGTATTCATCAAATTACGTCTTGAGAACATTCCTACATAATTCTGATTTTCATCGAGAATCGGGAAGTCACGGTGCCTGATCTTCGCAACCGATTCGCGAACTTCATCCACATAATCATCCAGATCAAAATGTACGATATCCTTCTTCGTCATAAAATGCTTGATTGGAATACTCTGGTTGATCAGACGGGCTGCCGTAAACGTATCGTAAGGAGTCGATATTACAACGACTTCCTTCTCCTTTGCCGCCTCAATCACTTCGCGACTGACCTCGTATCCATTCGTAACGATCATACAGCTGCAGTTGGATGCGATACAAAGAAGCTGGGATTCCTCGCGATCTCCGATCATGACAAGATCATCCGCCTCAAGCGCAGATGACAATACCTCCGGTGTTCCAACACCGATCACAACCTTACCTTTGACAAAATAGGCATGCTCATTACCGGTCAGAAGCTGTCCTTCCAACGTCTCAATAATATTCTTATACTGGGTTCTTGCATTGGAAAGAATCGAATTGTCGTATACATCCATATACGACTTTGCAATATCCCCGGTTACGATCAATCCCTCCAACTTGTTGTCACGCACAACCGGAAGTGTAACAACACCGAGAATCTTCATCATCTCCCATGCTTTCTTCATCGAGATATGACTGCTGACGCCTTCTGTCTTACGCATACGGATATCGCGAAGCTGCGTTCCTACATCCGAGACAAGCTTCGGCGCATCAACTTTAAAACGCTCCAGCACATATGCAGTCTCCGCATTAATGCTGCCCGCACGCTTCGGCACATACTCAATCGTCTCATTCGGATTCTCAACCTCACAAAGCGCGTTCTTATAATTTGCATAAGCGATCGCTGCACAAATCGAATCCGTATCCGGATGCTTATGCCCTACGACCCATACTTTCTTCTTGTCCATACTCTCTATTCTCTCACTTCTATAAAATCTCTTCTATATACATCCTCTCAGGCAAATGCATTCCCAATAGGATAGAAAATGCAATTCCCCAAAGCAGAGAATTGCATTTTATGTCACCATGCGTATGCATGATGACCTACGCGCACATCAGCGCGCTTCATTATATCATGTCGCTTATAATCCTAAAACTCCCAGGTTCAGCAACAATAAAGCGATCAATATTCCAAAATTTAATATTCCAAATATAAGTGAGACCGTAACCAATCCCTGTGTACGACCCAGCTTTGACTCAATCTGTGCCAGACGATCTACTTTCTCATCCATACTTCGGAACAGATCCTGCACATTGCGGTAACACTTTACATTCTCTGAATGCACCTTCTCAGAGAGGTCATTCTTCACAACTGTGAGCTGCTCCTGTACCTGCTCTAAGGATTCTTTCAGTTCCTTGGCTTTCTCTTCGTTGAAGCGCTTGCCATCTGCCACATCATCCTTCATCGTAGCCTCGATTTCATCCATCTTGGCTGCTACCTTGGCAATAATGTTATCAATCTGCTTCTCCACTTCACTCGTAAGGCTGTCCGCCTTCTCCTGACGTTCCTGAAGAATCTGATCCAAAGCATCTGCTTTCTCCTGACGCTCGTCCACCAGAGACTGCAACTCCTGCGCCTGGGTCTCCTTGGTATCTAACAAACTCTGCAACTGCTTTGCCCGCTCTCTGAATTCATCGATCTGACTCAGTAAGAAATCTTCCTTGCTCACAACCCCAACGTTCCTTTCATGAATACTTCCGGCTTGTGTTTCTTCCGGAATCTCTTCCGACAACTTGTTCTCCTTTGTTGTCTCCTTAACCGTCTCTGTCACATGACGCTCATTCTGTGGCTCTAATGTATAGACATGCGGCTTGTGATATGTAGTTTGACGTCGATTCCGCGCAAGCTGTCTGCGCAGTTCCAGCAATAAGCCAGCCATCAATCTTCCTCCCATGTAACAAATTCTCAGATTATTGTATCATTATCGACTGTTTTTGTAAATGGATAAATCCATCTCTACACAAAAGAAACAGACCGCCAGCCCCCTCCTAAGAGGAAACTGACGGTCTGTCAGAACTATATATCGTTCAATGAATTATTTACCTGCGTAAAGAGTTACTAACTTCTTTAAGTGCTCGTAACGATCCTTAGAATTCTGCTCAGATGCTGCAAACAGCTCTGCTGCTCTCTCAGGATTGAACTTAGCAAGAGAAGCGTAACGGTTCTCACCCTTAAGGAATGCCTGATAATCACCTGTAGGCTCCTTGCTGTCTAATGAGAATGCATCCTTACCTTCTGCTGCAAGTGCTGGGTTGTAACGGAAGTTGAACCAGTATCCGGACTCAACTGCTAACTTCTCCTCTGTCTGAGCCTTGCTCATACCCTTCTTGATACCATGGTTGATACATGGAGCGTAAGCAATGATAAGTGATGGTCCCGGATAAGCCTCAGCCTCTGCAAGAGCCTTAACACACTGGTTCATATCAGCACCCATAGAAATGTGTGCTACATATACATAACCGTAGCTCATTGCAATACCTGCAAGATCCTTCTTCTTTGTCTCTTTTCCACCAGCTGCGAACTGTGCGATCGCACCTGTAGGAGTAGCCTTAGAAGACTGTCCACCTGTATTTGAATATACCTCAGTATCGAATACCATTACGTTGATATCCTTACCGGAAGCGAGTACATGGTCAACACCACCGAATCCGATGTCGTATGCCCATCCGTCACCACCGAATACCCACTGGGACTTCTTAGCGAGGTAATCCTTCTCCTTTAAGATGTTCTTAGAAGCATCACATCCGCAAGCCTCTAATGCTGCTACTAACTTCTCAGTAGCCGGTCCGTTCTCAATGCCGGAAGCGAATGTATCATTCCACTCCTTGATTGCAGCCTTAACATCAGCGTTATCTGTGTTCGCATCGATCTCATCAAGCTCGTTCTTTAATCTGTCACGGATTGCTCTCTGAGCAAGTAACATACCATAACCGAACTCTGCTGCATCCTCGAATAATGAGTTAGACCATGCAGGACCCTGTCCCTTCTTGTTTGTTGTATAAGGTGTAGAAGGTGAAGAGTTAGCCCAGATTGATGAACATCCTGTAGCATTTGCAATGTACATTCTGTCACCGAATAACTGGGTGATCAACTTAGCGTAAGGTGTCTCACCACATCCACCACAAGCTCCTGAGAACTCAAGTAATGGCTGACGGAACTGAGATCCCTTAACAGAATTAATCTTGAACTTCTCGATAACGTCTTCCTTATCCTCAAGTGTTACTGCGTAATCGAAGTACTTCTGCTCATCCTCATGTGCCTCGAAACCAGTCATTGTGATAGCCTGAACCTTATCTGGACATACGTTTACACAAGATCCACATCCTGTACAGTCGAATGCTGATACAACGATTGCGAACTTGTATCCAGGCATCTGGTTCAAGTCTTTCATCTGCATTCCTTCTGGAGCTGCAGCTGCTTCTGCCTCTGTCATAGCAACCGGACGGATTGCTGCGTGAGGACATACATAAGAACACTGGTTACACTCGATACACTTTGTAGCATCCCATACAGGAACGTCTGTTGCTACACCACGCTTCTCGTATGCAGCTGTACCTGAAGGTGTCCAGCCTGTCTCGTATTTCTTAACAACAGATACAGGAATTGTGTTACCCTGCTGTCCGTTGACTTTCTGCTGAATATTCTTAACGAAGTCAACAACTTCCTTGTTGTCTCCCTTAACTTCTACAGAGTAATCATCGTCTGTGCAGTTCTTCCAGCTCTCTGGAACGTCTACCTTAACGTATGCTGTAGCACCGGCATCGATAGCGTCATGGTTCATCTTAACGACATCGTCACCCTTCTTAGCATAAGACTTTGTAGCTGCGTCCTTCATAAGCTTGATAACTTCCTCTTCCGGAATCAGCTTAGTGAGTGAGAAGAATGCGGACTGAAGAACAGTATTGATACGGTTACCAAGACCGATCTCCTTACCAATCTTAACACCATCGATGATGTAGAAGTTGATGTTGTTCTCAGCGATATATCTCTTAACCTGTCCAGGTAACTTCTCGTCTAACTCATCGACTGACCACTGTGTGTTGAACAGGAATGTTCCACCAGGAACAAGATCCTGAACCATGTTGTACTTGTAGATGTATGCTGTACAGTGACATGCTACGAAGTTTGCCTGAGAGATCAGGTATGTGGAACGGATTGGAGTATGTCCAAAACGTAAGTGAGAAATTGTAACACCACCGGACTTCTTAGAGTCATAATCAAAGTATGCCTGAGCGTACATGTCTGTGTTATCACCGATGATCTTGATAGAGTTCTTGTTGGCACCTACAGTACCGTCTGCACCAAGACCCCAGAACTTACAGTTTGTAGTTCCTTCTGGTGTTGTAACAGGGTTCTCCTTAAGCTCAAGAGAAAGGTTGGTAACATCATCAGTGATACCAATTGTAAATCTTGGCTTCTCAGAGTTATTGAATACAGCGATGATCTGTCCAGGAGTAGTATCCTTAGATCCTAATCCGTAACGTCCGCTTGTGATTGTAACCTGATCGAACTTAGATCCTTTAAGAGCTGCAACAACGTCTAAGTATAATGGCTCTCCGAGAGAACCTGGCTCCTTAGTTCTGTCTAATACTGCGATTCTCTTAACAGTATCCGGGATAGCGTCGATTAAAGCTTCCTTAACGAATGGTCTGTAAAGACGAACTTTAACAACACCGACCTTCTCGCCTCTAGCCATTAAGAAATCGATTGTCTCATCGATCGTCTCACAAACAGATCCCATAGCAATGATCACGCGGTCAGCATCAGCTGCTCCGTAGTAGTTGAATAACTTGTAATCTGTACCGATCTTCTCGTTAACCTTGTCCATGTATTCCTGAACGATAGCTGGAAGCTCGTCGTATGTAGAGTTGCAAGCCTCTCTTGACTGGAAGAAGATATCAGGGTTCTGAGCAGATCCCATCTCTACCGGATGATTTGGATTTAATGCATTCTTACGAAAAGCATCAACTGCATCCATATCTACCATATCCTTAAGATCTTCGTAATCCCAAGTCTCGATCTTCTGAATCTCGTGAGATGTACGGAATCCATCGAAGAAGTTGATGAATGGAATTCTTCCCTTGATTGCAGAGCAATGTGCAACCGGAGTAAGATCCATAACTTCCTGTACAGATGACTCACAGAGCATTGCAACACCTGTCTGACGGCAAGCGTATACATCAGAGTGATCACCGAAGATGTTCAGTGCGTGTGTAGCGACACAACGAGCAGATACATTAAATACGCCCGGAAGTCTCTCACCTGCTACCTTGTACAGGTTAGGGATCATAAGTAAGAGACCCTGTGATGCTGTATAAGTAGTTGTTAATGCACCGGCTGCAAGAGATCCGTGAACAGTACCAGCTGCACCGGCTTCAGACTGCATTTCTGTAACCTGAACTGTCTGTCCGAAAATGTTCTTACGACCTGCGGTTGCCCACTCATCTGTAGCCTCAGCCATAACAGATGAAGGAGTAATAGGATAGATTGCTGCAACATCAGTAAATGCATAAGAAGCATGAGCTGCTGCATGGTTTCCATCCATGGTTTTCATTGAACGTTTCATGAATTAGTCCTCCTATTTTAATTTAATGTTCAAACGTATTAAAAATCAGACATTGAATCAGAATGTCTCTAATTTAATAATATAAAATGAATGCCGCCAAAAATCAAGTTTTAGCGACACCATTTTTGTATTTTTACAAATACAACCTTTCAAACTCTCCAAGAGACACCGGACGATTGCACAAATAGCCTTGTCCGCACTCGAATCCCCCCTCGATCAGCTGCTGCTCCTGTTCCCTGGTTTCAACACCTTCAATAATGATGTCTTTGTCCAGGATCTTAACCATGCGGCCAATCTCGTACAACAGTTTCATTTTCTGATCCGTCATTCCGACATTAATAAAGCTTTTGTCGATTTTGATCACATCCGATGGCATATCTGCCAGCATAGAGAGCGAAGAATAACCGGTTCCGAAATCATCGATCGCAATACGGAATCCCATATCATGCAAGCGGTTCAGACAATGCCTGAGTACCTCCACATTCTTGACCAGAACCCCCTCCGTAACCTCAATCTCAATATTGCTTGGAAGTATCGTATATTTTGACATAACATGAGCGATACGATTTAAAAATTCTTCGCCGTCACCCTCAAAATGCCTTCCCGAGAAATTTGTTGAAATAATAATTTTTCTTTTCTTCTGGCGATTCCATTTATCGAGTGTCTTAAGCACTTCCTCAAAAATATAGAAATCCAGTTCCGTAATATAGCCAATCTTTTCAAGAGAATCAATGAAATAGGCCGGCGGGACAATGGTTCCGTCCGGTTTCTTCCAGCGTGCCAGAGCTTCGGCACCATAAATAATCTCCTTGCCCAGGAAGAATTTCGGTTGCAGATACATCTGAAAATCATCACGGTACAAAGCTTCAAAAAACTCTCCGACTACTTTTTGTTCTTCCACACGCATCGACCGGAGTCCCTGCGTATAAAACATAATCTGTTTCTTGCCGGATCGTTTTGCATTCTTCCATGCAAGATTCGCATTTTCCATAGCCTGATCAAAATCAATCTTGGTATTTTCAAAAATATACACACCCACTGTCACACCCATGCCACTGTTCGGGTACTGATGGTTCTGCATATTGGTAAATCTCTGGTTACGTTTCTGCAAATGCATTTCAAGCATCTCACTGCTTTCATCCGCAGCAAGAATCAAAAAGAAATCCGAATATAAGCGGCAGCCTGCCACAAAATACGGCTGGCTTGACACATCTGTTGCAAGCATCTTTAAGATGCTGTCACCAACCTTATAGCCATAATTTTCATTGACATAACCAAAATTATTGATATCGAGATACTCGATTGCATATACCTTATCCGGATCTGCCTTTGCCAGCACTTTGGCTACCTGTCGGCGGAAGGACTCCTGATTATACAGATTCGTCAACGGATCTCTCATCTGTATCTTCTGTATCTGTGCACGGCTCTCATCCATCCGGAATCGCAACGATACAAAGATTGCCATAGTACGGGTCAGCTCCTTAAAAAGTGCCATCTCGCTCGTCGACCACTGTTTCTGTTCATTTTTGGTCAGATACATAACTTCTCCGATACGGTCACCGATATACTCAAATTTACCGATCACCGCAGAAAAAGACACATTCGATTTTACCTCCAGACCATCTTCATCCGGATAAACATGTCCGGCATTTACCAGTTGTTCATGTGTCAGAATCACACACTGTCCGGGTTTAATCCGCACATTCTCCATATGCATCTTGGCAAAAATCCGATTGTCCGTAATCAGCTTGCGTCTTGCAAAATAGTTGGTCATCGTCAGATGTTCCTCAACTTCATCCTCTTCAAAGACAGCCACAAAATCCAGATCATATCGATCCGCAATCTTTTTCAGCAGCATATTGAGTGAGCCTTCCAGATTCTTAGCATGGGTCATCAGACTGACTGCAAAAGCCAGAAACTCCTGATCCTTTTGATCGATCAGTTCTCTTTTGTCAATGCGGATTGCTTCATTGCGCGTCTGTCCGACATCCTCTGCCCCAGCCAGTTCAAAGCCATCTTTTCCACTCTGTTTCGCACGGTACATTGCATGATCCGCTTTTTCAAACAGACCGGCATAGGTATCCTTCGGCGAGCGGTACACAGCCAGACCAATACTTGAAGAAATACGATAATTCACATTTTCTCCGCTGTATTCCCGCGACAAAATGCCACATAGTCTCTGCGCTTTCTCCTTTGCTTTCTCCACACTCGTGTTCTTCATGAAGACAAGGAACTCATCTCCTCCAACCCGTCCGACAAAATCATCCACACGGAACTGGCTTCTTATGAGATTGGCAACATCCATGATCACTGTGTCGCCAAATGTATGCCCAAAATTGTCATTGATCCCTTTGAAATTATCAATATCAATCAAAAACATGACATTGGTGCTCGATGGATTCTCTTCAATATATGACGTAACATCTCTTTGGATTTCCAGCTTATTCAAAAGTTTTGTCAGCGGATCTCTGCGCACTTTTTCCTGCAAAGCCTTGTCCCTGTCAATATTAAAGCTCCGGCCGATAATGCGCACAATGTTGCCCATATCATCCTTTACACTCTGGTAGTATGTGCGGAACCATTGATAACACGGCACATCCTCTTCCGCGCTCACATTAAACCTGGTATCAATCGATCCTGTCACCTCTGTCTGTGTAGCCTCATACATCGCTTTCAGGAACAGATCCTGATCCGCAAGGAAAAGCGTTTTCACTTCTTCATCGACAGGATAATACTGATCCTGTGCTTCAAATTCCCCTCGCAGCTCCATCAGACGCCGGGAGCGCAGCATCCTCCAATTCGGTACATCCAGATCAAACGGATACTCCTGAGATAATTTTTCCATCATCTCATATTTCTGCGTCAAAAGCTGTTGTTCCAGTTCGATGGACTTTTGCGCATGAATATCCCAGAACAGAAAAATCAGTTGCGGCAAGGCATTCTTATAGGTCAGCCTGCTGCATCTTACCTGTACCCAGAAAAAGTCATGCCCTTTCTGCCGGATCCGCACTTCCTGATCCGCCACCCTTTGTCCCTGCACGGCCTGAGCAACCGTCTCTTCCAATAAATAGATATCCTGTTTCGAGATCATGTTCTCAGCTCCCATCTGCGCAAGATCTCGCTCCGTATATCCAAAAAGACGCACGAACTCAGCATTAACCATTTCAATTTTAATGGAATTTCCGCATGTAGCAATCGCCGCTGCAATCGGAATATCCACCCCCATCAATTCATTATAATCCATCTTTTCACCCAATCCACCTAATAATTGATTTTATTATAACAGTTTTCTTGACTTTTTCCAATAAGAATGCGTTTTTTCTTAATAATAAAGTGTTTTTTGCTTGAAATAAAGGACTTTTCATGTTTAAATAGAACTCGTGACTAAATGGATTGAAGAAATAATGAGGTTTTCGTATGATTAGTGCAAATAATATCACCTTAAGATTAGGCAAAAAAGCCTTATTTGAAGATGTAAACATCAAATTTACCGAAGGGAACTGTTACGGACTGATTGGCGCGAACGGTGCCGGAAAATCAACATTCTTAAAAATTTTATCCGGTCAGCTCGAACCGACGAGCGGCGAGATTGTGATCACTCCTGGACAGCGTCTGTCATTTCTGCAGCAGGACCACTTCAAATACGATGAATTTACGGTATTAGATACCGTTATCATGGGTAACCAGAGACTTTATGATATCATGAAGGAAAAAGACGCCATCTATATGAAGGAAGATTTCTCCGATGAAGACGGCATCCGCGCAAGTGAACTTGAAGCCGAATTTGCAGATATGGACGGATGGAACGCAGAATCCGACGCAGCCACCCTCTTAAACGGACTTGGAATTCCAACCGAAGATCATTACACACAGATGGCAGACCTTCCGGGTGCTGTCAAAGTCAAAGTTCTTCTTGCACAGGCATTATTCGGCAACCCTGATATTCTGCTTCTTGATGAGCCGACCAACCATCTGGATCTCGATGCAATTGCATGGCTTGAAGAATTCCTGATCAACTTCGAAAACACGGTCATCGTGGTATCCCACGACCGTTACTTTTTAAATAAAGTATGTACCAACATTGCCGATATGGATTACGGCAAGATTCAGCTCTACGCCGGAAACTATGATTTCTGGTATGAATCGAGTCAGCTTCTTGTCCGTCAGATGAAGGAAGCGAACAAGAAAAAGGAAGAAAAGATCAAGGAGTTACAGGAGTTCATCTCCCGCTTCTCTGCGAACGCTTCCAAGTCAAAGCAGGCAACTTCCCGTAAGCGTGCGTTGGAGAAAATCCAGCTGGATGACATCCGTCCTTCCAGCCGTAAGTACCCATACATCGATTTCCGTCCGAACCGAGAGATCGGTAACGAAGTACTGACGGTAGACGGAATCAGCAAGACAATTGACGGCGTGAAGGTTCTCGATAACATCTCCTTCATCGTCGGACACGATGATAAGATTGCTTTCGTTGGTGGCAACGAACTTGCCAAGACAACTCTCTTTAAGATTCTTGCCGGAGAGATGGAGCCGGACGAAGGAACCTACAAGTGGGGTGTAACCACAAGCCAGTCGTACTTCCCGAAGGATAACACCACGATCTTCGATACCGATGAGCTGATTGTAGACTGGCTCACCCAGTTCTCCGAGATCAAGGATGCCACTTATGTCCGCGGTTTCCTTGGCCGTATGCTTTTCGCCGGAGAAGACGGTGTCAAAAAAATGCGTGTACTTTCCGGTGGTGAAAAGGTTCGTGTACTGCTCTCCCGCATGATGATCATGGGAAGCAATGTCTTAATGTTTGACGAGCCGACTGACCACCTGGATATGGAATCCATTACCGCATTGAATAATGGTATGATCAAATTCCCTGGTGTCATCCTGTTCGCCTGCCGAGATCACCAGGTCGTACAGACGACCGCTAACCGCATTATTGAGTTCCTTCCGGATGGAACCATGATCGATAAGGTATCCACTTACGATGAATATCTTGAAAGCGATGTTATGGCAAGAAAGCGTCAAGTTTACAACACAACTGCTGACGAAGAGGCCGATGATTAAAAACAATTAATCGATAAAAATAAGGGTGTTGCCTGGACTTTCTAAGTTCCGGTCAACACCCTTTGTTATTTCTATTCATTCATTTCGTCTTCTTATTCCTAGAAGGAGTCATAGAAAATATTTCCACTATTGTAATTGTAGGAATACTTACCATTCTTACCATAAGTATTGGCTTTCTCCGCCTCTGACTGTGCATAAGAGTCGATCAGAGAAGAACGGGTTGCCACACCATAAGCATAAGAACCTGTTCCGTTAAATAATTTCTTTACTTTGTCCATATCTGCACTGCTGAATTTGCCCGAATCAAAGGAGAGAATTCCCGTCTTGGAATCCACACTGATACCAATCTCTTCTAAATCCTTACTCTTGCCTGTCGTCAACAGTTTGAGCGAATCAACAGAATTTTCAATACGGCTCGATGTCGACTTTGCGCTTGTTGTCAGTAGATTGTTATAGTCCTCAACAAACGATCCGACTTTCTCTGAAATCTTTTTGGTATCGTAATTACCATTTTTCTTAGCAAAAACAGAATCCGTCTTCGTCGAATACAATTCCTTTGCAGACGTAGTCAGTTCTTGTGCCGCTTCCTCCATATTGGCGATCGTCTTCGTAGAATCCTTGGATGTTGAGGTGGATGTTGTCTTATCCTTAGAAGACGTCTTTGTGGAATCTGCATTCACCTTACTGTAGTAAGACTTCATCAGTTTTCCGTATGTTCCACTCTTAATTGTTGCATAATCCTGCAGATTAATTCCGAGGAAATTGGATCCCGATGATGATCCAAGGCTCGAAAACAATGTACTGATTGATGATGAATCGTAAGAAGAAATGCCTCTCATAGTATCACTCCTTTGAAATAAAATGGTCAATCCGTGACCCTATCCTATAATATATATCGATCTCTACTTCAAAAAATAAACCCTTTTTTGTAATTTTGTCAAGTATATTTATACATCCTCAATCTGCCAGTCGATCGGCGCAATTCCATTCTTCTCAAGAAACGCGTTCGCCTGGCTGAAATGCCTGCACCCAAAGAATCCGCGGTACGCAGAAAGCGGACTCGGATGCGGAGCCTTCAGGATCAGATGCTTCGGGTTTGTGAGCATCGTGATCTTGCTTTGTGCCGGTCTGCCCCAAAGCATATAGACGATCGGGCGATCCTGTGCATTGACTGCCTGAATGATTGCATCTGTAAACTGTTCCCATCCTCTTCCTTGATGGGAATTTGCCTGATGCGCCCGCACCGTAAGCACGGTGTTGAGCAGAAGTACCCCCTGATCCGCCCATTTCTTAAGATATCCGTTATTCGGGATCTTACAGCCTAAGTCATCCTGTAATTCCTTGTAAATATTCTGAAGCGACGGCGGAATGTCTTTCTGATCCGGAAGCACCGAGAACGACAGTCCATGTGCCTGATGTTCGTTGTGATACGGATCCTGCCCCAGTATCAGCACCTTCACTTCACTAAGCGGTGTAAAATGAAGCGCATTAAAAATATCATCTGCCGGAGGATAAATCACATGTGTATTATATTCCTGCTTCACAAATGTAAATAAATCTCTGTAATATGCTTTATGAAATTCCTGGTCCAATGCCGGCAGCCAATCGTTTGATATCATTGCCATGCTGCATTACTCCTTTTGTTTATCATACTTTTAAACGTTTCGCAAATTTTCTTCTTATGTATGAAACACATAGCGCTTTATCGTCGCACTGACACGCCACGGTCCGCGAGATAATTTTTGAGATCCATAATCTCAAGTTCCTTGTAGTGGAACAATGAAGCTGCAAGCGCCGCATCCGCATGTCCTTCCGTCAAAGCATCATAGAAATGCTCCTTCGTTCCCGCTCCGCCGGACGCGATCACAGGAATCGATACATTGTCCGCGATCATACGGGTCAATTCGATATCATAACCGGCTTTCGTGCCGTCACAATCCATACTGGTCAGCAGGATTTCTCCTGCACCGAGCGCATTTGCTTTCATTGCCCACTCGATTGCGTCTAATCCGGTATCGATACGTCCACCATTCTTATAGACATTCCAGCCACTTCCATCCTCTCTACGTCTGGCATCAATTGCAACGACCACGCACTGACTTCCGAATTTGTCCGCAGCATCACTGATCAGACGAGGGGTATTGATTGCCGATGAATTGATGGAAATCTTATCTGCCCCCTCTCTGAGAAGTGCTTTAAAATCATCCACAGTACGGATACCTCCACCGACCGTAAACGGAATAAATACTTTTTCCGCAACCTTACGCACCATATCCACAACCGTCGCACGATGATCGCTGGAAGCCGTAATATCAAGAAAAACAACCTCATCTGCTCCCGCCTTGTCATACGCCGCCGCAACCTCAACCGGATCTCCCGCATCGCGAAGATTGATGAAATTAATGCCTTTGACCACTCTTCCGTTATTCACATCCAGACATGGAATAATTCGCTTTGTAAACATTATGCCTTACCTCCCAGCTGTGCAAAATTTTTCAGTATCGCAAGGCCCACATCGCCACTTTTCTCCGGGTGGAACTGGCATGCAAATATGTTATCCTTCTCAACCGACGCATGAATCGTCGTACTGTATTCTGTCGTTGCTTTCACAATCTGCTCATCCTTTGCCTGCAGATAATAAGAATGAACGAAGTATACATAAGGATGCTCCTCAAGTCCCACAAAAAGGCGTCCGTCATTCCGAAGATTCAAAGAATTCCATCCGATATGCGGGATCTTGAGTCCCGGCTGATCCGGAATCCGCCTGATTACTCCGTCAAGAATATGAAGTCCTTCCACGCCCTCACTCTCATCGCTTCCCTCAAACAGAAGCTGCAGTCCCAGACAGATACCAAGAAACGGAGTTTCCTTTTCCGTCACTTCGCGGATTACCTTGTCCAGCTCATATTTTTTCAGCTGTCCCATCGCATCTCCGAAGGCTCCAACGCCCGGAAGAATTACTTTATCTGCCTGTTCAATCTCATGAAAATCTCTCGTGACAACACATTCCTGTCCAAGAAAATGAAGCGCTTTCTCCACACTCTTTAAGTTTCCTGCATTGTAATCAATAATTGCAATCATCTGATGTCTCCTATTCCAGTCCTAATGCTTTCAGTTTTGCGTGCAGCTGCAACGTATATTCCTTGCGGTTCTTCGCATTGTACATCTGCAAAGCTTCCTCTCCCGTCATATCATAATCTTCCAGAAGCGACTTGATGATCTTGCCGCCGAGCTGCTCATATTCCACACTGCAATTATAATCCTGTGCCTTCTGTTTATTTAAGTCATAACGACCATATGCACAGATCAGATTATCCATTGCAATATCATGCTTGCCATTATTTTCAAACACAAGATAATCCTGATATTTTTCCGAGACAACCGCTAACACCTGCAGCTGATTATAGAATTCCGTATCTTTCTCACGTATCTTCAGTCCCTGCAACTCGGAAAAAGCCTCAACAAAGGATCCTTTTCCATACGCATCCTTCGCCAGATTGATATTCGACTGATAACCAAGAAGATTAACTCCAACTATGATCAATCCGAACAGAGAGGCCACCATAATCACAATTGCGATTACCGGTCCCTTCGGAAGCGGAGGTGTATTGTCGATTTCCTTCGGTTTCTTCTCCTTCTTTTGCTTCGGCTCTTTTACCTTTTTTGGTTTCTTCGGCTTCGGTTCCTTTTTCTTCTTTTCTTTCTTTTTTTTCTCTTTCTTCGGTTTCTTCTCAGTAAGCTCTCCCGCAGCCTCAAGTTCCTCTAAGATTTTCTTGTTCTCATCCGACATTCCAGATGTCTGATCCGTAATCTCATCAAGAGCATCAGCTTCCGCTTCCTCTTCCCCGAAAAATAACTTAGAAAGGCGCGCTAAGAAACCAGTCTTCTCTCCCTTTTCCTTCGGCTCCTTTTTCTTCTTTTCTTTTTTCTTCTTGCCACGTTTCTTTTTATCCGGTTCGTCCGGCGCTTCTTCGCCTTCCATCTCCTGCTCCTGCGTGTCCATCTCCGCCTGCGCAAACGCACCGATCGAATCGCCGTCTTCTACCGGCTTGTCTTCATCCGCGCTGGATAACAAATCCCCCAGTTCCGAGAGATCATCGGAATCGGAAAGCATATCCATCAAATCTGCATCACCCATTCCGGAGAGATCCAGTTCCTCCCCTTCTGCTGACTGCTTATTTTCCGATTCCGCAGCAAGTGGCGGCAGCTCATCCGGCATAGAAGCAAGACTATCATCAAACGCACCAACAGCGGCATCCATAGATTGCGACAAATCCGCTTCTTCTGCATCTTCCGGTGAAATATTCTCTTCCTTCCGGTCGTCAGAATCCGAGTTATTTAAGAACATATCATGCATGGCATCAATATCTTCTGCCATCTTCTTCTCCGGCACATCTTCTCCCGGAAGCGTTCCCTCAAATTCCGCATCCTCATCTACAACAGGTTCACTTGTTTCCTCCCCCTTCGATTCTGCCGACATATGGCCGATCATATCATTGATTGCCTCATCCACATCCCTGTCGTTCTCACTTTCCAGATCCGGGAAAGGTGTCATCATATCATCTTTTAGAAGTTCCGCCTCAAATTCCCGCAGGAAATCTTCCTCGTTCTTCGCCGTAATCTCCTCATCGCTCTCCGGCGCCCCGAACAATTCTCTCTCCCATTGATCCTTGCTGCTAGGAGGCTTCTGTTCCGCAGTATCCTCTATATCGTTGTATTCTCCATTTACAGAGTTTAATAATTGATCCAGATAATTCTCCGATGAGTGATCTTTCATAAAACAGTCTCCAGTAAAATATATTAACCAATTAAGGGATGTGATGAAAACACCACATCCCCCTACTCTCACAAAAAATTATTGATTTTTCTTTGCAATCAGTTCATCAATGGCTTCAACAAGACTTCCAATCTCAGGCTTTGTCAACTGTGCATCTGCACCGAGACTTTCGCCCTTGCGACGCATTTCTTCATTCACAAGAGATGAGAAAATAACAACCGGAATGTTCTTAAGCTTATCATCACTCTTGACCAGTTTCGTGAGACGATGTCCATCCATCTGCGGCATCTCAATATCCGTAATGATACACTGAACCTTTTCGGCAGGGTCTCCCTCTTTCTTGAATTTTACAAGCTGATCCCATGCCTCCTGACCGTTGGTTGTCACGATCAGATTTCCGTATCCCGCTTTCTTCAGACAATCTGTGATCAGACTGCTCAGCAATGCAGAATCCTCTGCGATCAGAATATTTGCATCACTTCTGGAACGTCCCTTGAACTCTTCCACATCATGTACACGAAGACCTGTTTCCGGACTAATGCTTGAAACAATCGACTCAAAATCAAGAATAACAACCAGCTTATCATCCATCTTGATAACACCAGTGGAAACGCTTCCGTCCTGGCCATTAATGGTAGAATCCGGCTTGATAATCTCATTCCAGGAAACACGATGGATACCGATTACCTGATCCACATGGAATGCAATATTAAGCTTATTAAAATTGGTTATAATAAACAAGCCCTTCTGTCCGTCATCTTCGATTCCCAGACAATTCTTAAGATTGATGACCGTAATCATCGTATCTCTCGGCATAAAAATACCTTCTACACTCGGATGTGCATTCGGCACCGGTGTAACCTTCTGATATGACAGGATTTCCTTAATCTTTGCCACATTAATACCGTAATGATTGTCCGCCAGAGTAAACTCCAGAATCTCCAGCTCGTTTGTTCCTGACTCTAACAGAATATTCGTATCCATATGTATCCTCCCGAATTCTTATATTGTTTTTATTATAACATAAAATAAATGCATTTTACATTTTTACACGATAAGTTGTTCCGTCGATCTCCACCAGGAGTGTCTCGTTCGTAATCGACGACGCAGTATCCTTTGCTATCTCAAAAAGCATGACTGCCGATGTCTTCTTCCCGGCTTTCAGTTTCACCGTAGAGGAAGAAAGTTCCTTATTGCTGAACGTCATCTTCTCTCCGATTCGATTGCTTCCATCAAACATACCATAAAATGTATTCTTCAAAGAAGATGTATCGTATTTTACCGTTTTCTTACCGGAATTGGTAATTACAAAGTTCATAACCAAAAGCGTATTTCCCTCTCCCGCATTCACGGAAAAATAGTTGCCTTCCTTGTATGCATCGGAAACTTTATATCCCTTATAGGTAATCTTAAGAGATGTATCACATCCAAGCGCATCCGCAAGAGAAACTTCCGGATAATTCGATAAATCCTCTCCACTTCCCTGTTCTCCACCGGATTCTGAAGCTGCCTGCGTATCCTGCTGCCCCTTCGAATCTTCCTGCGGCTTTTGTTCTTTCTTTGTGGTATCCTCTTCCTGCGGCTTATCACTTGTCATACCATCCTTCTGACGGATGTTATGCTTACCGATCGCATATGCGGCGTACTGCGTGATCAGAGTTTCCTCATCCTCCGTCAGTTCATACATTTGCGTCCCACAGCCGCTGACCAGAAGAACCGTTGCCGACAACACCGCCAGCAGACGCATTCCTTTCTTCATATCGTCCTCTAAACCTCTTGTCACTTTTGCCCTATAAAACAGTTTTATAGTACCATAATTTGTAAAACAATACAACAATTTTCGAACAATTTAGCCCTGACTCTCCAATTCCATCCAAAATTCCACACCATCCTCATGATTGATGACGCCGCATTTCTGATGAAAAGAGTCCATAATCGCCTTCACAATGGATAAACCAATGCCGCTGCCGCCATATTCTCTCGTTCTTGCTTTGTCTACCTTGTAGAATTTTACCCAGATTTTCTCAAGATCCTCCTTTGGAATCGGCTCACCGGTGTTAAACACACTTGTACGCACCAGATTATCATGATACGAAAAGCGGATTTCAATCCGGCGTTCCCCATCCGCATGGTTCATCGCATTCGTCAGATAGTTGGTAATCACTTCCTCCACCTTGAACTCGTCGCCCCACACATAGACCGGTCCATCATGATAAAACGAGATATTTACCTGTTTCTGCGCCGCCATAATCGAAGATGACTGCAGGACACCATCGATCAGTTCCGTAATATCAAAACGCGCCATCTCAACTGTATCATTGCCAAATTCCAACTGATTCAAAGTCAGGAGTTTCTTTACCATCTTGTTCATTTTGTCTGCTTCGTCCATAATGACATCGCAATAGAAATCACGGCTCTGTGCATCATCATTGATGCACTCCTTTAGGCCTTCCGAATATCCCTGAATCAAAGCAAGCGGTGTCTTAAGTTCGTGCGATACATTCGATAAGAACTCTTTTCTCATCTCATCGATCTGTTCCTTCTTTGCAATGTCCTGCTGCAGGCTGACATTCGCGGTCTTCAGTTCACTGATCGTCTCTTCCAAAGCCTCCGACATCTCATTGACCGACTCGCCAAGCTCATCTATCTCTCTGCTGACATGTGCAGACGAAACATATTTTGCATCAAAATCCAGTTCCGACATCTTGCGGGATATCTCAGATAGTGAGCGAATCGGGCTTGAAATACTGCGCGACAGGAAAATGATTGCGATCACGCTGAGCACAATCGCCCCTACACTGACTGCTGCAAAGAATTTATTTGTAATCTGCGCACTCTCACGGATACTTTCGAGTGCCGCTCTCATATACACATAGCCGCCGCTTGCGCGTTCTCCCATAAGTACAAGGTACTCCGTCTTAAGTCTTTCATCCGTCTGTCGAACCAGTGTATAATTTGATCCGGTTTGCAAAATCTGTATTTTACTTCTGTCAGATCCGTAGATCCAATCATCCATCTGCATCTGGAAACGTTGCGCGTTACTATAGGAAGTCCACACAAGTTCCCGATTCATATTCGTGATCAGCATATTAATATTGTTATCCGAACAAAGCCTCTCAAATGCAATATCATACTCGCTTGCATCATCGCCTGCACGTTCCAGTTCCTGCGTAACCTTATCAAAGCAGGTAAGCAAGCCTTTTTCTTTATTGTATATATAATATTTTTCCAGAAATGTGTTGTTTAGAAACCAGCACACAATTACCGTTCCAAGCACAATCCCGACCATCACAATGATCAGTTGATGGGACAGTGTTGCTTTTCTTTTCTCCATAGATCAGACCTCGAATTTGTATCCCATTCCCCAGACGGTCTTAATATAATCGCCATGTTCTCCAAGCTTGCTTCTAAGCTTCTTTACGTGCGTATCAATGGTTCTCGCATCGCCAAAATAATCGTAATTCCAGACACTGTTAAGAATTCGCTCTCTTGAGAGCGCAATTCCCTGATTATCCAGAAAATAGTCAAGCAGCTCAAATTCCTTAAAACTTAAATCAATCGTTTTTCCGTCCAGTTTCACTTCATGTGCCGTCTTGTCCAGCACGATTGCTCCTGCTTTCTTCACCTCGGAAGCATCTCCTAATTTGTTGGTTCTTCTAAGGATTGCCTCCACACGTGCAACAAGAATCTTCGGCGAAAAAGGCTTCGCAATATATTCATCCACGCCAAGATCAAAGCCCATGAGTTCATCACTCTCCTCACTTTTTGCAGTAAGCATAATGATTGGGACTTTGGAAGTCTCACGCACCTCCCGGCACACTTCCCATCCGTTCATCTTCGGCATCATCACATCAAGAATAATGAGTGCGATCGACTTATCCTTATAAAACAGATCAAGTGCCTCTTCACCGTCTCCTGCCTCAATCACGTCAAAATCCTGTCTCACAAGGAAATCGCGCACAAGTTTTCGCATTCTGCTCTCATCATCCACTACCAGTATCTTTAATTTGTCCATCTTATTTTACCTCCTGCAGCTGCTCTTCCCTCTCCATAAGCTCCGACTCCCGCTCATCCAGCTGCTGTTCCCGCTCGTCCAGTGACTTCTGCCATTCCTCGTATTTATCAATAATCTTATTTTCATAATTTAAAATCGTCACATTATCATCGCTGAAATACGTGATCGCAAACATTCCGATTATGATCATCGCAAACACAACCGCAAAAAACGTACTTACCACATATGCCCCATGGTAATCCCGGTTCTTCCGCTTCTGTTGTGCCTTCAGTTCTCTCTGTTTCTTTTGGCGGCGCTTTGCAGCCTTCGCTCTCAGTTCACGCTCCTCTTCGGGATCTTCCTCCTCGATCAGTTCCGGTCGGTATACCGGTATCGGGAGAATATCCTCGTTCTTGATATATGGAATCGTGTTTAAATATTCCTGCAGTTGCCGCAGGAAATCAAAGCCTACCGGCGTCACAAAAACTTCTTTTAATATCAGGCTATTGTACAATTGCAGCACGACATCCGGATCATCCATATCGGTCTGGCTCCTGATATAACGGATTCCTTCCAATTCCTTTTGTGCCGTGTCCGCCTGCGTCTTTGTCTCAAACTCGTAGTTTCCTACTTTATACATAATAACTTTCCTTTTTTGAACATCCGCCCATAATAGTTCGCTGCACGACTGTGGTACATCTCTGATATATCGCACGACCGGACGCTAAATTTGTTCGAACTTATCACAATTAATGATGTTCATCCCGTTCTGCAATCTCACCGGACTGATAAGCGCGGATCAGTTCCTTCAACTCATCAATGCGGATCATCATACGCTTACCATAATCCGTATCCCCCACAAGAATTCGCTTATCCATATATTCTACAGCTTCCTGATGCGATACAATATCAAGCTCATCTCTTACCGCCGAATCTGAGAAATCAAACGGTTCGTGAGCTGAAAGTGTCAGTCCGTACGAATTGTACGTCAGAGTGTATCCTGCAATACCGGTCTTACGGCGGTATGTCTTTGAAAATCCACCGTCGATCAAGATTAATTTACCGTTACATTTTACCGGACTTTCGCCTGCCATACGTTCTACCGGTACATGTCCATTAATAATATGCACTCTTCCATCCTTGAGTCCGAATTCATTCAGGATCTTATCTGCGGTCTCCGTCTTGTCAAGTAAGTGATAATACGCATTCTTGCTCTCATGATGCATCTTCTTATCATCCAGAAAATAGCGTTCAAATGTAGCCATCTTACTGCGTCCGTAGAGTGGTGAATTCGGCGCCGTCCAGATATACCACATCATATCCTGTCCCTTCTCACGCTCCTCCTTGTCAAGCGAAAAGAAAGCTTTACGGACATAAGACTCAAGCACATCATATAAAGCCTTGCCGCTGTACTCCTTGCCAAACACATTCACCTTGGCAAATGAACCATCCTCATTCATCGGTACACATCCGTGATACAGAAGATTTCCGTTGTAAATCTTATACATGCTACCGCGTTTTAACATAAGACGCACATGGCGCTGCAGTTTCTCGCAATGAATAAACGAAGTGCGCAGACGTTTCATAACATCCGCTTCCTCCGGTGTCAGTTCATATGGATTCTCCGGATCGATCGTAGGGAAATTCGTGTCCAGCATCGGATACTTCACGCCATCGATCTCAACCGTCTTATTTTCATAATCGATGCGATGTAACAGACAACGGTTCTCCATACCAAACTGCGGCCATTTCTGAATCAGCTGCCCCTCCAGCTTAAATCGGATGATTGCAATTGCTTTATGCATTTTGCGATTCATCAAAGTCTCTTTCTGGCTGCGTTCCTCTTCGGTCGAATTTTTCAGGACAAAACGCTCACAAGGATCATCTTTATACGCATCCATCGCAAAGGTTGCAAGCGGCACCATATTGATTCCGTATCCGTCCTCGATCAGATCCAGATTACCATACCGTATACTGGTCCGGATCACCGATGCGATACATGCAAGCTGTCCGGTTGCAGCACCCATCCAGACCATATCGTGATTTCCCCACTGAATGTCAAACGAATGGTACTTCTCCAAACGATCCATGATCAGATCCGGCGACGGTCCACGGTCATACACATCACCCAAAATATGCAGGTGATCGATAACCAGTCTCTGGATCAATTCCGCCAATGCGACAATAAAATTATCCGTCTGTCCAAGTTCAACGATCGTATTGACAATCGCTTCGTAATAAGCTTCTTTATTAAGTACTTCCTGCTTCTCCGTAATCAGTTCCTCAATTACATACGCATAATCCTCCGGCAACGCTTTACGCACCTTCGATCTTGTATATTTTGAAGAAACCGTTTTGCACACCTCAATCAGACGGTACAACGTAATCTTGTACCAGTTCTCCATGTCCTCTTCCTGTTGCTTCACAAGTTCGATCTTCTTCTGCGGATAATAGATCAGTGTCGCAAGTGACATCTTGTCCGCTGTGCTGAGCGTATGCCCGAACACATCATCAATCTTCTTTCTTACCGCTCCCGATCCGTTGCGGAGCACATGGGAGAAAGCCCTGTACTCACCATGGATGTCCGACAGGAAATGTTCGGTTCCTTTCGGCAGGTAGAGAATGGACTGTAAATTTATAATTTCCGTCGATGCACGTCCGATCGTCGGATATAATTCTGCAAGCTGCTCTAAATAATGTAAACGTTCGCTTTCCATGATCAGCACCTCTTTGTTTTCGATATCGCAATTTATCATAACGGTTCAAATCCAACCTTCAAAATATCTGTCTTAGAATAGTTCCATTTTATCATACATTGTTATTTTTGGAAGTAAAACATCTATAAAAAAAGCGAGAAAAAAGAAAAAACCGGAGTTCAAAGCCTCCGATCTTTTCCTGACTGAATTTGACTATAATTTTTACTTTTTCAGTATAATTGTTCTTCCTCTTCCAAATCGAGTCCATTTTGTATGTAAATTTTTCGTATACTTTGTCGTTTGTGGCTCATTTTTGAACCATTTTTTCAAAAAAATATTGTCTATCCCGCTAATGTCCTCTAAAATATCCGTAAGGGGAAATTTTTAAAGGAGTTTTTATGACAAGAGAACAGTTAATCGAAAACTTTGCTGACAGTGTGGAACAGGAACGCATCGCTTTGGGTTATTCTCAGGCACAGATGGCGCAGGCACTTGATATGTCCCTCTCAACTTACAAACGAATCATAAACGGAGAAATCTCTAAGTTGGATTTCTTCATCTTCTATCAACTATACCAATTAACAGGTAAATTTGCTTTCGAGCTTTGTAAATACGGGGATCTGCTTTCCGACACCGTGGCATCGATGCGTCGGCTGAGTCAGCCACAGCTTCGCACGATCCGGGGATTTGTTGACTTTGAGGATCACTTTGCGCGATCCTTAAACGCCGATCAGAATTCCACCGACTACACAACACTGATCATTCCAAGTGGCTGTATGCATGACGGTATGATCTACGATTCCTGCTCACTCGGCAAAATCAATATTGCATCTTACCGCAGACGTTTTCATGATAAAATTGATTGTGCGATTCTGATCACAACCAATCATCTCAATCCGACTTACAATGTAAATGATATTCTTCTGATTGACCGAAGTCCGATTCAGGACGGTGACACCGGAATCTTTCTTCATAAGGAGAGTGGGCTCGCCTATATCCGCCGCTTCCACCGGGGGCATCCATGCCGTCTTGAACCGATTGGTTCATACGGACGCACGCTCTATGTCGACGGAAGCAAGGTGTCAGAAACATCCAAATGGATCAAATTCGGGCGTGTTCTGAGCAAGATTCGATCTGATACCATCTATGGCTAACCTGCATATTAACATTCCATCTGTTTCCGATTTTCATGATATTAAAAAACAGCAATTTAATAGGCGCCATCTGAAGTACGAATCTTCCGATGACGCCTAAATCTGTTCAGTTTCCAATGGACTGATCCTTTCTTTTGTAATTCTCTTCTTTGTCTTCTGTACGTTTACCTCGAATGACTTTTGGGATTGATTCCGTATCCGATGAATATTCCATCCGAAATTCTTATCCGTTTTCTTTTATCTTGTCACTGGTTTCATGAATTCAAATCCGATACTATGGTTGCTTCTTACCTTTGCTATGTTCCCTTTGGACTGTACCTCCTTTTTTAAATTTCACCTTGCGACTCTTGTCGTTCTTCTTGGTGATCTTGTTTTGTTCTCTCTTCTTTTGTTGTATTTAATATATCATGCAATTTCATATATGTCAACATATTTTTTAAACTTTTTCTAGTTTTTTATTTTTCTATCTATAAATTGTGTTTTTTCTATATATTTTTCTGACAATTTACGCATTATTTCCATTATCCCAACGCCACATCAAGAATCATCATCAGCGTAAATCCAAAGGCAAAGCATATGGTTCCGATATCGGAATGCTCTCCCTGTGACATCTCCGGAATCAGCTCCTCCACAACCACATAAAGCATCGCACCGGCTGCAAAGCTCAAAAGATACGGCAGCACCGGCACAAGAAGCCCCGCAGCAAGAATTGTAAGCACCGCACCGATCGGCTCCACGATACCGGAAAGGAAGCCGCCCATAAATGCTTTGGATTTCTTTGCACCTTCCGCCCGGAGCGGCAGTGAAATGATTGCTCCCTCCGGAAAATTCTGGATGGCGATACCAAGAGATAATGCCAATGCTCCCATCGCTGTAATCTTTGATTCCCCGGACAAATATCCGGCATAGACCACACCGACCGCCATCCCTTCCGGAATATTATGTAAAGTAACGGCAAGTACCATCATCGTCGTTCTCTCAAGATGGCTTTTCGGTCCTTCTGCCTTCTCACTGTGCTGGTGCAGATGTGGGATTACGTGGTCAAGCAGTAACAGAAACAGAATACCGATCCAGAATCCCACGGTTGCCGGCACAAACGACCATTTTCCCATGCTATCAGACTGATCGATTGCCGGAATCAAAAGGCTCCATATCGATGCCGCCACCATCACGCCTGCCGCAAATCCGGTCAAGGCGCGCTGCACCTGATCACCTAACATACTTTTCATAAAAAAGACGCATGCTGCGCCGAGAGTCGTTCCTATGAAGGGAATTAAAATTCCCCAGAACAGATTCATACTCATAAGCTGCTCCTTTCCGCTGCAGATATTGCATTTGTATATTGCTTTACAGTTAGTATACGTTAACTGTCATCAAAACGCTACACCACATTTTCCTATCATTTAAAAATCCGCTTAAGCGAACTTTGTTTTTCTGTCAAAGCTGCTGAAGCGGACTTCTATTTACCTATTATCAATTGATTAAACTTCGATTGCATTCTTGATGGCAGCAAGTAACTCATCGTAAGTCTCGTACGCCGGGATATCCGGATACTCAGCCTTGATCGCATCGGTACTCTTGAAGAGGAATCCTGCCTTACTTGCCTGAATCATGCCAAGGTCATTGTGGCTGTCTCCGCTTGCAATCGTATCATATCCGATGGACTGCAAAGCCTTCACGGTTGTGTACTTAGACTTCTCGCAACGCATCTTAAAACCTGTAATCTCTCCGTTGTCCGCAACTTCAAGTGTGTTACAGAAGATGGTCGGATAACCAAGCTTCTTCATCAGAGGTCCTGCGAACTGTGAAAACGTATCACTGATAATGATCACCTGTGTCATCGCACGAAGTTCATCCAGGAACTCCTTTGCACCCGGAATCGGGTCGATCTTTGCGATCGTATCCTGAATCTCCTTAAGCCCAAGTCCGTACTCCTTTAAGATACCGATACGGTACTTCATCAACTTATCATAATCCGGCTCATCTCTTGTTGTTCTCTTAAGTTCCGGAATTCCTGTCTCCTCTGCGAATGCGATCCAAATTTCAGGTACTAATACACCTTCCAAATCTAAACAAACGATTTCCATATTATCCTCCGTTCTTCCTGCTGCATGCTTCTGTTTTCATGCAGTCAGCCTGTATTTTTATTCATCAGAAATTATTATAAACATAATATTCTTATATTGCAATTTCTTTTTCTGTTACCATTTTTACCTGTGCACACCAAGTTTCAGCATAAGTGCCTCCTGAAGCACTCCTGAGACATTGATATGCGCTTTTTCCGCTTCCTGATTCAACCAATTGGGAAGGGTTACGTTTCTTCGTACTGTTTTATTGTCCATTCTCCGTCGATATTCTGCGAAATCAACATCAACCATGGATACCAGACCTTCACCTTCCTGAGCAAATGTTCCCTGCAGCGCATCTATTTCTTTTATCATCCTTGGATTCGGAATTTTCTCTTTTTGATCTTCCATTGTAATAACCTTTAATCCAATCGCATCCCTTGCCATTTCTATCGCATTCGGCATTCCAAACCCCTCAGTCAATATTTCCAAATCAGGAACTTCAATCAGCACCGTATGCTTTTTGTCATCCAATTGTGTAAATATAACCGGATATACCTGCTTCATTATAATAACCTCCACTTTCTCAGAATTGCTTCAATAACCTTCTCCTCTCGATTATACGCATTAAATGTGTATAATCAATCATTTGTAAACTACTTTTCGATAAACTTAAAAAGATGTCTGTCTTTAAATATTAAATTAAAATCAAAATGGAAAACGAATGAGAATTCATTCATATGATAAATCTAAAAAAATTATTTGAGCCAGACGCTTGCGAACTCCGTCCGTAAGCGCCTGCGTAGACAATGCACTCACTTCGTGAGTACATTGCAAATAGTGGACTAGACGGGAGTCGAACCCTCGAGCAAAGTCTTTAAAACGGCTATTTTAAGCCATTATTAAGTTTTTTGATTGAGTACTTTTGAGCACTTTTTGAGTACTTTTACAATTCTGCAACCAAATCAAGCTCTCTTCTCTTCTCCTCAACGCTTGTACGGTCAAAGTAATAATGACCTTTTGTGCAAGCAATATCGGTATGTCCCATCGTATCTAAGATTGTAGATTCTTTCACTTTTCCATCAAGCAATATGCTTCCGTATGTCTTTCTGACTTTATGTGGAGATTTTGTTTTCATATGCAGTTTATCTTCGCATATATATCTAAGCTTTCTCCGAAACGAATATGTCTTTATTCTTTTTCCATCTTTTTCAAAGAGATATTCTCCATCCGGATTCAACCTTAGGATTTCATCCAAAATCCACTCATATTTTTGTGGTAAAATCGCAAACCTTAATCCTGCCTCTGATTTTGGGAAATCCTTTATTTCATAACGGACGTTCCCTTGCTTATCTTTAAACCTTGTTTCTGTCGAATTTATAGCAACTGTATAATTGCTGACATCTTTTCTTTTAAGAGTTGCTAATTCTCCGACCCTTACTCCTGTCTTGAACATAAATAGCAATCCGAGGTTTACTATGTCCTCGTGTTCTTCCAAGTAACTCTCCATTTCCATTTTTTCGTTAGGCATATATACTTGCTCATCAGCGTAATGAATAACTCTCTTAAATGCTTTTGGGGAAATCTCCATGTCCTTAATCATGTTTGTTATACTAAATGAAATATAACGCTTATTCTTCGCATACTTGAACATTCCGTAAATTAATGTTCTGAAATTTGAAAATGCCTTTGAAGTCATTTGAAATTCATGTATGCAATTTCGGATATACTCCTCCAATTCGTATTCATCAATCCCACGCACACGTCTTTTCCGTATTTTTGAAAAATACCTATCAAAGTCAAGAAAATATCTGTCATATGTGGCTTTTCCTATTTCTCCCAAAGTGTATTTTCTGTCAATCCAATCATAAAAAAGTTCTTCGATTGTCGGATTGTCTTCGACACTTCTCCAATAAGCAACGATCTTATCTTCCAATTTTTTTCTAGTCGATGCCTTGATTTTCTTGCGTTTTCCATCTCTAGTAGGCAAATAAGAGTACCACATCTTATCGTTTGTTCCTTGGTAAATGCTATACGTATGTTTTTCCAACAGTTCTTTTCTCTTCTGCATAACGACTTGTTCTTGCACAAGTGCTATGTCGAGAATACCATTTTCGATAGCGTATTTCAATACTTCATTTTCCTGCAATTCATCAAATTATCCTTTCAATTTTGTCTTTTATCCCACGAACTCTATACTCTATCGTCCTTAAAGACGCATTTTCTTTTGTTGAAATTTGTTTTTGAGAATATCCACGGCAAAGAAGAGAGAAAATCCTCTCTTCTTCTTCCGTAAAATTGGCATTTTCTTTAATGTATTCAAGTTCTGGCTTAATGAATTTTGTAAATTTCATAAGCCATTTCTCCTTATTTTATTGATTGATATTTAAGTTTTTAAACATAGCACACATAACATCTACAACAATACTGTTTCCAAATTGCTTATACAACTGTGTATTACTGTTTACTGCAGCCATTTTGTCAATATCTTTATCAGATACACCCATCAAACGTCCGCATTCTCTTGGTGTTAGCTTTCTGATGCGATATTGTGTAGCGATATGGCTATTCGCATATCCGTGTGTGCCAGCTACAAGATTAGCAGATATGCCGTTATCGGAAATAACTGTACCACATTGGGATCCATTGCTTGATATTTGACCGACCTTTTCAATTCTAACAACTTCTTGGTTTTGTGCAGTTAATGTAGGGCAAGTATTGCCTTTGTCTTGCACCCTACCTCTTCTTGTTTTGTTGTTAGGGTAGCTTGCGTCAAAGCAACCGCCTATTTCGCATTCAATAGAGCCGTCCTTTGTGGCCTGTCTAATCATCACTCGGTTGTTGTGCTTCGGACTGCTACCATCTGTTGTTAAAGTTCCGAAAGTTTCCTTCCGCACATTCACATTCTGTTCATCAAGCGCAAGAACAGATTCCAAAACCATGTTATCTTTCTGCACACTTGTTAAGCAATTGCTTGTACCTTGCATATTTGCCTCTAATATCTGCTCTGTTGGACTTCCCGCAGTTCTATCTGACGAATTATTTGGATTTCTGCCACGCATAGCAACTATACACATATTGTCCTTATGTGCTCCTATGCCTTTGTAATAACGTGACGTTATCGTACTTGCTGTTGGCGTATCGACATCACATATTTGGGCATTATCTAAGCTGTCCAAATGTCCTTCTGGCATTTTATTCAATTTGCACGGAATTTGCGCTTCAAGAATTTTCGGCTCTTTATTGCCTCCTTGTGCCGTATCAAGTGTTGGGCTGCATCCCAATACATCATAAACCCTGCCCCTGCTCTCAAATTTTGATTCAAGAGAGCCTATTACCTTTATATCTGCCATATAATTACTCCTAAATCGTGGTTTTCAGCTTTTACGCATCTTGCAATCGGATATACACCTCTTTGAAAATCTTCTGTTACTCCGGCGTATATACTGCCAATTACTTCCATTCAATCACTCCATTCATAGATTGATTCCCAAAACCTTTATAATCCCTCTCCATAAGAGTTGCTGCAATATCAATCTGCTTTTCAATCTGTGTTGCTTGATTGCTTAACAACAAGGTTTCCCTCTGATCGCAAATTTCTGATTCCTGCATCATATCTTGCCTTAATGCAGTTTGCAACATTCCGCTCTCTTGGATCGCAGATTGTTCCGTCAACGCAAGTCTGCTTTGCTTTGCTTTGCTTTGCTTTGCTTTGCTTTGCTTTGCTTTGCTTTGCTTTGCTT
>ERZ791734.655-NODE-655-length-42596-cov-16.249077_pt1 | contig 42596 bp, 67 predicted proteins | sample MGYA00509953_ERZ791734 | MGnify/ENA primary metagenome ERZ791734 (study PRJEB30046, sample SAMN00792038) | human gut metagenome | study: EMG produced TPA metagenomics assembly of the A metagenome-wide association study of gut microbiota in type 2...
GGAGGAAGCGCCGTAGTATCCTGTAGCGGAGGAAGCGCCGTAGTCTCCTGTAGCGTCACTTTCAGGTTTTGCCTTCTCTTTTGTATATTCGATTGCCGCTTTAACGAGTCCAGCAATCGAAATCTCTGCGCCGATCTTAATCTTTGTGGACGCAACCTTTGTATCACTGCTATTTTTACTAAGCTCTCCGCTTTGCTCTACGATATGGTAAACGCTATTTGCCGGGCTGTAATATCCAAAGCAGTCCAGTGGATATTCGCACGCACGGAAACCGCACTCGCAAGCGACGGCTTTTTCCTCTTCGTACTCTTTTCCTTCTTTGTATTGGAATCCATTTTTAGCAGTCATGTCTTTATTAAATCCCTTGTATGTTTCCATAAAATTTCCTTTCGATTTTATAATCTGCTGCCTCGCAGGAACGCATCCTGCAGCTCACTCTTCCACGCCGGTTCTGCCTGTCCCTGAACACGCTCCACCATGTCGCACTGGCAAACAATCTCTGTTGCCCACTCCCGGATTTTCCGAAGCCCATCTGCATCCGGTGCGATACCTGCACGCCGTTCGATCGAGAGCGCCAGCTCCCTGATCCGGTTATCTGCCGCCATCCATACCGGTTCGGCATCCGGCGGCGTTTTAATCCATATTGCCATCGCCCTGTCTCCTTTGCCCTATCCTGTCAATATCCTGCTCAAGGACGATGCTCTCACCGGCTTTGTAAACCCGGTACAATAGAACACATGTCAGGACTACTAATACAGTTATTATAATTGTTTTACTTTTCATTCTGTGCCTCACTCTCTTCCTTGAACCCAGCTAAAAGCATTGTCATTGCATCTATCGCTGTATCAAAATGTTTTCCCAACTCTGCTGCGTCAATAAGCCCCTGTTTTGTGTTTCTCCCGTTCCCTTTCATTGCTTGCGCTTGCAAAATAGGTTTCAATTGGCTAAGCCCAGCTATGCTGTTCTCTAACTCTTCCTCACTCACGCAGATTTTTACATAGCCGTTACCAATACGTTCAACGCTCATTTTCTGTCTCTTCCTTTCTTCTGGTCAGTTGCACCGATAGCTCATACGCTGTACGCTGTTATTTTCTTCTGAGCGGCGCACATGCCCGCTCCCAGCTCTCTGCCCATCCGTCCGGCTCCGCTCTCAAGATCTCGTAGCCGTCCTTTGTTTTTACCCCGTGGTATACGCGGCTGGCTATGGTCTCGCGCGACATGCCCAGCAAATACATAAGCTCTTTTGCTTTGTACCGTCCCTGGTACTCATCGTTCTTGTATAGGTCGTACAAGATTATCTTTCGTCCCATTTCGCTTTCCTCTCTTCCTGCACCACTGCGGACTGTTTGCTACCTTCTGTTCGATCAGGCGCATCTCTGCAATGCACAGCCTCCTGTATCCGTCCTGTTTCTCTTTGCGGACCAGTACGCAGGATTCGCAGCCATCGCAGTGCGGCAGCGTTGCTTTTATCCTGCTTCTGTAGTCCCGCTGCTTCTGCCGGTATGCTTCCGGATCTGCCTGCCGCTGCCGACGCTTTAACAGCGCCCTTATATCCGTGCCAGACATGATGCAGTCTGGATGCTGGCAGGTCTCACAGACCGGATAGGCGCAATTTTTAATTTCCCTCATATCCGCCTCACTTCCCCAGAAGGGCAGCTTCCAGGCTGTCCATGTCGTAGTCTGCTTTCATAAACTGGTTGTACTGTTCTGTTCTGGTCTGCTGCCGCTTTGGCGGCTTCGGCTTCTTGTACTTCTCCGGCAGATACTCGTCAAATTTCAGCTTCCGCAGGAAATTTTCAGCGTTCAGCACATATAGGGGCTGCGTCCTGCGTATCAGGCAAGCTTCTGCGTAATTCTTCGCTGCTTGTACAAGATCATTCGCAGTTACACCCATCCGCAGTGTGTTTAAGTATTCCACAGCCACTCCCGGCAGGTCTGCTCCTGCCTTTGGGTACGCTGCAGCAAAGTCCTCAAACCGCTCTGGTTCCTCTCGTGATATTGTTTTGGATTCGTATTCGGATTGGATTGGATTACGGGGACTATTGCAATCGTTCGATATCATCTGATTGCAATTGATATCATCTGATATCAGATTCTCACAGTTGCTTTCTTCCGCTGGATATTTGCTTTTTTTTGCTCTCACTTGCTGGTGATCTCCCCAAGTTGCCATGTGTAAGTACGGTCGTCCCTGAACGTAATATTCTCGGACCAAGCCTACAGACGTCAACTTCTGCAGGGCATCAGCAATCGTCTTATTTGTAATATCCTTTAGCGGAAAGCATGTCCCGCGGATAATCGCAGGTCTTCCGTCAAATCTTCCATAATCGTCACACGATACGATCAGGCGGTAGAACAGGACTTCTTCGAACCAGCTGAGCTGGTCAATCGTATCTGATCGGCAGATACTTTCCTTTAAAATCCTGTTCGGCATCTTATCCGCCTCCATTCAGGCTCGCAAGCCATTCATCCATTGTGATCTGGTTCTTTTCCAGTTCGCTTTCCGGTTTCTTACATGGTTTCTTATTCCGGTTCAAATACCGCTGCGCAGCTTCGACATTTGCATTTACCGATTTGCGTCTGGAACTTTCCATAGCTTTCCAGGCACCGACAAGCCTATCTTCGCCAGGCGCGGGTCGGAAGTATCCCTTGCCGTCCTGCAGGTTTATAATCAGCTCATTGTCTTCACCGCCGGTATTTACCGCAGATATCATGTCCCTGATCTTCCGGTCGTTTAAACGTGTCACCGTCTGCAGCCAACGTCTGGAAACAGCATTTTTATGACCGGTCGGGATGTAATCTAAAATGTCCATTATCTTTCTCCATGTGGGGGGATGCGCCGCTTGCCCCCGGCGCTGGGGTAACAGGAGGCACCCGTCATGCCCGTGATATACTCCCCAACAAGCCCCGAATCAGTAGTTTCTTTTAGCTTCCGCTGGGTGTTGCAACCCTGATTTCCTCTATTTCAACGCGGATGTATGGTTCCCCGTCCGTGTAAATAAAGTCATGCGTAAAATTCAGAACGTATTTTGGGTTATCGTCTGGAATCACTCCGCAATCTCGAAGAGCGTCCTCGATAAATTTGTCTGCAAGACCAAAGATATTCCCCCGGTCCCGCTTGATGCCTTTCTTCGGCTCTGCGAACGTATAGTGCAAGATAACCGGCTCTGACGTTTTCCATCGCTTTAAATCCCGTCGGATCGCATTTGCAGCAATCATTACATACTGTCTTTTCAACCGCCCGCCTGCTTTCGGATTTTTCCCGATTTCAGTCAGGTAATTGTTTAAACTCGGGAATGTCCTGTCTCCGAAAAATCGTCCTCTGATCGTAAATTCCTTTCTCATAAAAACGACCTCCCGTACCGCATTCGGAACGATTCCCGCGCATCCGACTTGCTCATCCCATCGGCGCACCGATCACGCTCATATGCCATCTGTCCAAGCATCTTTGATAATTTTTCAGCCATCGGATTGTCATGTATCCGCGTTTCTTTTTTCCCTGTTACATGGCATTCATTACAAGCGGTTACTTTCAACCCATCTTCCTCTGCCAACTGCCGGATACCGCGTCCAAAGATCAAGTGATGCTCTGTATTGCATGGTTTTCCGCAAAAAACGCAATATCCGGAAAATCGCTCATCTGTCAGTGTAGATTTCATATCATTCCCCCAGAATCAAATCTTCCATGCGGATCGGCTTCAAAAGCACTTCCGTCTTTTTACAGTAATCACACATCCCGCAGCGCATCGGTTCGGCTTCTCCGTTCTTTACCGCAAGGACCGTTGGTAAATTCATCGCTACTTCGTTCAGCGCGTGATCAAGGCTCATCTGATCGATATAGATCACTTTGATTTCCGGGCTGTCCTCTTTCGTGACAGCTGATATGTAACAAGGCAGCTTCTTCCCTGTGTTGATCTCAACGATCTTCTGGTATACGGCAAGCTGGATTGTATAACCCCAGTATTCAATAAATGACGCATACCCATAATCTTGCACTTTCCACATCTTATGAATGTTTGCGGAAGTTTTCAGGTCAACGATTGCTTCTCCTGCGATGTAACTATCCATCTTGATCTTCCAATCGCAGCCGAGCAAGTGCCCCGTCATAATTACCTGCTTTTCCCCGCTCATCGTTTTCATGAAAAGTGGATCGGCAAGGCATCGCTGGATCATCACATCCGCCTGTCTGTACTTTGCAAGCAACCGCCGTTCCTTACCACGTGTGAATATCTCCGGATGTTCTTCAATGAACTGCCCCTGTGTTCCCTCGAAAAAGCTGTCAACGTAGCTGCCAACCAGCATCGCATCTGTTGTCGGGTCGTTCCACTCGCCTTTCAGCTTTGCCATCGCATGTGCTTCGCATCCGACGATTCCCATATGTCCACAGAAATCAAGGTACTGATGCACGGACATATACGCAATGTCTGCATCCTTGCTGTAATAGTTTTCTGGCGTCAACACAAAATCACTCATGTTGCACCTCGCTGTCTGTCACACGAAACTCCAGATCATCCGACCCATCCGCCGCAAAAGCGTCTACAAGCTCATCACTCTTCGGCGCTGTCGCTGTATTCACATCCATCAGGCTTCCATCTTCCCATGCCTTTTCAGCTTCAACGCTTTCAAAGTCTGTATCAATGTGCTTACATAACCGCCGCAGGACTGTTTTCTTTGCCATTTCATCCCAACTGCATTTCCAAGCTTTCGACTGTGTCGCTTTGCTGTAATTCGCCCGAACATTGTTTACATCGTCCTTCGGCATAATCTCGTAATCCAGCCCTCCATCTTTATACAGCACTACTGCAAAAACACCTACGATTTCGCCAGTATTAAACGGCAGCGGTTTGAAATCAATGCTCGGTTTTCCGTGTTCGATTATTTCTGAAAAAGAATCCCCGTCCCGTACAACTCGTGCATAAACGTCCTGAATTGGTCGGATGCTGTACCGCTTTACGAATTTTACTTCGCCTTTGTAATCTGTCTGGAAATTCACGCTGTTTCCGTATGGAATCAGGTAACATTCTTTCCGGAAAAAATCCAACCCCAGGTACGCACCTTTCAGCAGCCCAAGCTGCAACTCAGCCGGATTTACTCTTGCAAGTTCTGGCTTCTCATTCATCACTGCAAGGCAATTTTGGACAAATCTCTGTCGATTAAAATCCGTCGGGAGTGCATCCTCAACTTGTATCAGCTTGTCCGTAAGCTTTTCTGAAAAGCTCTTTACTACTTCATTCGCCATTTCTGCTTATCCTCCAGTTCCCTGAATAAAACCATTCTTCCAGACTTCCTACGATCTCAGAAAATTTATCTTGACTGATATTCACACCGAAGATCGGTAGAAAATCCCGTATGAACTGCTCCGCTGTTTCTTTATCCCCCACAATGCGCTCTGCTGCATAGCCAAGTGCATCCAATGTGTTTACCTTTTTGCCCTGTTCGGGTCCGATACCGATATACATGTCTTATTCCTCCGTCGGCGGAGTTGAAGCCGCTCCGGCATCCAGATCAATTCCCAGAATCTTTGCAACCACTTCCCGCGAGATATATACGACTTCTTTCTGTGTGAAGATAGTCAACACACGCATCCTTGCTTCGGTTGCGATCAGTTGTTCATACCGTTCCAGCGGCACTGTAACCATATTTTTTTCTGTATCCATTGCATTTCCTCCATTTTCTGTTTATAATTAAGAAAGGTTTATTTTATATAACCCCTTTCGATGCAGAGCTGTGATCTTGGCGGACAGGCTCTGCATCATTTTTTTTTACCAGCTCCCGCGCGCAGATCAGAAACGCTACTGCTGCGGTAATTGCCAGCGTCGCCGGGAACCACTGCAGATCTGTTGTCTCCCACAGGATCACTGCCGCTGTCATGCAGTTTGTCCCAATTCCGAGCATTAAATCTTCCATAGCTTGTCCACCTTACTCTCCTCTCCCGAACATCTGTAAAATCTCGTCATCTGTAAAATGTAACACTCTGTCAAGCGCCCAGATCTCTCCCAACCGGATTGTTTCGCCCTCTGCTTTTCGCTTTACGAGGGTGTTTCTGTTTATTATGTTCCGGCGGTCAAGGTCTTTCCCTGTCAGCCCGCTGCGTGCCAGTCCGACATTGATGACGCGCCGGACGGCTTCTTTGCGGTCCGCATACACCCCAAGTGCTTTTGCTTTCGGCATCTCTTTCACCTCCACATCCAATATAGATTTGATAAAATCAGCGCGGCCATCGTGATTTCCCACGCTATGCGCCATCTCTTTGTCTCCTGCTTTGCTTCTTCGATGACTTCTACTGCAAAGCTGTCTTCTCTTTCGTTAATATCCATACCTCCTATCTCTTGCTTCCTGCTTATCCCCGTCCTATACTGTACTCACAGGCTCCCGCCAGAGCCGAGTACAAAAGAAAGGAGCAATTCTATGCAGACAAATTCTGAAAAACTTCTAAATTTTATGAGAGAAAACCGAGAACGAAAAAATAATCACTTCCATGATGAAGATTTTTGCTCTTTTGGATTCCCTCCTGAATATTTAGAACGTTATCTGGATGAGTTAGAACAAGCCGGATTCATCTCTGTGAATCGTCAGTGGGTTATAATGTCATACTCACTTCTCTAACGCTTCTCTAACAGCATCCTTAATAGTATCAAGGGCAGTGGATTGTTTTTTTGTCTCTGCCCTTGATATTAGATCTCGTTCAGGCAAAAAACTGAAATCTCCAACGTCAAGTGAAAGATTTAATACCGGAGATTTTTCACAGCCATCCGCTGAAAATGTAACACTGCGAACTCCCTGTGAAATATTTACCCCGTCAATCCAAATTTCAACGCCCCTTCTCCCTGTCATTTCCATACGGAATTTAGGGATTCGGTCACATTCCCTGTTTAAATACTCACTCATCTTTCTCACCTCCCCTCTTCGCCGCTTACTGCTTTTTCTAAGTCTCTGCGAACCCGGAAAGCGTTCGCGTTAGAAAGCAGCACTGCCCGATCTTCCTTTGGAAGAAGCAGGAGAATGGAAACAAATTCCTTGATTTCTTCCTGTTCATCCGCTGTTATTACATCTTTGATAGCGTCCATTTTCATCACCTCACTTGTTGATTCTAAAACAATTATAAGTCTAGCTAAAACGTTTGTCAAGGGTTAATTTGTTGATTTCTTCAACATTCATGTTGATTTTAATTTTTAAGTGTGATATGATTAAAACGAAGCAGGAAGGAGGTGTAAAGGTGAACGATAGAATAAAGAAAATTCGGAAAGACGCTGGATTGACGCAAGAACAATTTGCCAAAAAGCTTGGAGTTAAACGAAATACTGTTGCTACCTATGAAATGGGGCGAAGCACTCCTATTGATGCAGCAATTACTTCGATATGCCGAGAGTTTGGAGTAAATGAGGATTGGCTGAGGAACGGGAACGAACCAATGTACCTTCCCGCAGGAGATAAGCTTGAAAGATATCTCGCTCAGATTTCAAAAGGCGATGATACTTTTATAAAGGATTTGATAGAGGTCTACATGGAACTCGATGATACGTCAAAAGAAGCACTTCGTAAGATTGCTCGGGCGATGGCAAAAAAATATAAAGAAAGGGAGCAGCCATAAGCTACTCCCGCCCGTCAGATCTCGAAGAACACTTTAACAAATGAATATATCTTTTTTAAAAAGATTTCATTGTTAATTTCATCGATCATATTTTTAATGAGCTGTTTATAATCCATCGTGCATCCCTCCCAAATACGAACATTTGTTTGATTATATATTAGCACAAAGATATATATATTTCAACAGATGCGGGCAGGGAAACGCGATGAAGCGTCAAGCCTGCGCGACAAAAAACGACAGACTGCGCAGGTTTTGACAGAATGTTACACATGGTTATATCGCTGCGGCGATTAACACATAAATACAATATGAGGAGGATAAGATTATGGCACTTATCACATGCCCAGAATGTGGGAAAGAAATCTCGGATCAGGCTTCTGTCTGTCCAAACTGTGGCGCTCCGGTTGCAAAAAAATTCTGTCAGCACTGTGGAGAACAGATTGACAAAGATTGCGTGATCTGCCCTAAATGCGGGAAGCAGGTGCAGGAATCAGGGCAGTCGAATGTTGTGATCAACAACTCGGCAAGCTCAAGCTCTTCTGCAAGCTCTGCTGCAAGCTCTGCTTACAACCGATACCGGACAAAAGTTGCCAAAAACAAATGGGTATCGTTGATCCTCTGTATATTCTTAGGATGGATAGGCGCACACAAATTTTACGAAGGCAAAGTCGGCATGGGAATTTTATATCTTTTCACGTTTGGCTTATTTGGAATTGGATGGATTGTTGATATTATTTCTATTATTTTCAAGCCAAATCCCTACTATGTTTAATAAAAAAAGAAAGCCCCGATGCTGGTAACACCGGAGCAATCAAGAAAACTATACAGCACATGAGGTGATGGTATGTTTTCCCTCGCAAGAAAAGTATACCACAACCTCCTACACCTGCATAGGTGTATTTTTTGTACCTAAAAGGAGGATTTACTATGGCAACAGCAAAAAAACTCCCGTCCGGATCGTGGAGATGCCGCGTCTACGACTACACAGACGAAAGCGGAAAAAAACATTACAAATCATTTACATCTGACAATACAAAGCCCGCAGGAAAACGAGAGGCTGAGGCTGCCGCCGCTGCTTATGCAGTTTCAAAAAAAACGACTGCTCCGCGTTCCTTAACCTTCCAGGCAGCCCTTGAAGCCTACATCGATAAGAGGTCTGTCGTGCTATCCCCCTCCAGCGTCCGGGAATACAAACGTGCTATGAAAAACTATGATGATCTTAAAAACATTCGAATAGATGAGATCACACAAGAAGACATCCAGAAACACATCAATGCGTTTAATAATGGCCGCTCTCCGAAAAGCGTCCGGGATAACCACGCTCTGATCAGTGCCGTACTGAGGGAGACGCGCCCTGACTTTGCCCTCAATACCGTCCTCCCGCAGAAAGTTCGTCCGCAGCTCTATGTCCCGACAGATGATGATATAAAAAAGGTTATGGAAGCAGCCAAAGGGACTGAGATGGAGATTCCTATTCTATTGGCAGCCTTTGGTCCTATGAGGCGCGGGGAAATCTGTGCGCTTGACCGAAGCGATGTAGTTGGAACACGCATCCATGTACATCGCAACATGGTTCTTGACGAAAACAGGAAATACATTATCAAATCCCCAAAATCATACGCCGGCGACCGTTTTATAGATTTTCCATCCTTTATTACGGACAAAATCCCCAAAGGCAACGGCAGAGTAACGGAACTCAACCCAAACATGATTACCCAACGATTTAATCATGTTCTGATGCACGCCGGAGTACCGCACTTCCGCTTCCATGACTGCCGCCATTACTGCGCATCCATCATGCATGCAATCGGCGTGCCTGATGCCTACATCATGGAGCGCGGCGGCTGGGGGAATGACGGGACATTAAAAAACGTCTACCGCCATGCAATGGCAGACCAGCGCGAGAAGATGTCTGACAAAACGAACGGACACTTTGATGCGATGTATCATTCCTTATAAATTCGTGTCATATTTCGTGTCATACCACTGATTATTTTTGTATTTTAACGTATATATATCAACTTTTTATAATACTATTATATATTGCAAAAATGCTTTAAAATCAACATTTCCCGCAAATACAAGGAATATACACTTATTGCAAATACCAGTTCAAGTCTTGTCACTCCGACTAAAAGAACCTTGAGAGATCAAGGTTCTTTTTGCTTTGTGTCATATTTCGTGTCATACATCATCAAAAAATAAAAAGCTGGGAGGACTTTGCTTGCCCTCTCAGCTTATGTCTTTATTCTGGTTTTCTTTTATTCGCCACTTTTCAAAATCTCCGTTTTTTACTGCTTCTTCCGCTTCAGCAAATAGTAAAAGTTAGATAAAAAAGAAGGGGCAGCTTTTCGGCTGTCCCTAACTTTTAAAATTCATCGATCATCGGGCAATCGTGATGATCCATCTCCTTTAGATCATCTATGCTCACATAGTACTTTATGAGTGCGTATGCAATGTCTCTTTTTCCCGGTGCGGCGTTCATGTCAAAAGTAAATGGCATATTTCGGAGTGCATCGTTGTATGCCGCCATAAAGATCATGTACGCACGGGTATGTAGTTCTGCTGGTCTCTCGCCGGATTTCTGATTCCGGTAATCCTCGGCAATTCCTTTCCAGCTCAGGTCCTCCGGAATCTCCGACGTAATATATACGCGTTCTGCGTAATCATCAATAAGTTTTTCTACTACGATGTACGCATATTTCCGCTGACCGTCTTTCTCATATCTGAATACGATATCATCAATGTACGGAAGCGCGGTATATTCCACTCCGTTTTCTTTCAGGACATCTTCAAAAGGGATCCCGATAACCTGGTATACTACTTCTACCCCATAATGATTAAATTTTTCCATTTTTTCTTCTCCTTTTTCATTTTCTTCTTCCAGCCGATCCAGTTCAGCCGCAACAGCCTTTTTGATAAAAGGGGCTGCTGCGTCAATGCCGAGCGCTTTCATCCTTTCCCGTGTGCCTGCCGGAAAAACGACATTCACTCGATCGTTCTTTTTCTGGTACTCTTTCGAGTACCAGATTTGCTTTTCAGGCGTCTTATTTTCTTTTTTCCCCATTTTCAATCCTTCCCAAAACAGCAGTGGAAGAAACGCTCATGCTGTTTTTATTCAATTATTTCGGTGAGTGTATACTCACCTTCCCGAAATCTCGGATTATCGATAAACCTATTGGCTACGCACATACACGCGCCATTCAAGGATGCAGCTTCTCCTTCGTGAATGAATATTTCATCCTCGTAATAGATCCTACTGACTTCTTTTTTTAAATTGAAGGAATACCCTTCAATTTTGAATCTCTTTTTCATTTTTTCGTCTCCTTTTTTTGTTTTAGTTCCTTATGTAATTATAATACACTAAAGCACATCATTTGTAAATACTAAAGCACATATTTTATCAAAAAAAACAGAGCCCATAAGAGCCCTGTTTTTCGGTGTTATTTGCCTGCATGCATTTGGTAAGATTCACTCTTTCCGCCATTTTTTTGTTTTGCCGTCCCATTTAAAGCCTCGTTCTTTCAGCTCTGCACGGATGCCATATGTTTGCCCTGAGACAGATTTGACCTTGTCCCAGTTGATGCCAAACGTGTCTCCGTCCTCTGCGCCAGCCTTTACCTTATATGTAAGATACTGCGTTTTATTTGTTTTAGATGTCTTTTCGCGTTTTTCAGGAGTAGCATAGTCAAAAGATAACTCCCCGGTACGATCATCAGCAGATGCCTGCAAAATCTCGTTCTTGTAATAAGACCCGTAATACCCGCGTGATTCTCTATATACTGCTTCTATTTCCCTGGGCTCTGCAGATGGATCGATGATCCCCCCTCTATTTTTTTTCGCACTTCCGGCTGCGTTTAAAGCAGCTCCGCGACCGCCAAAAAATTGTAAGTCTACTTTCATTTTGTCCTCCCTCTTTTTAGTTGACATCTGCTCGTCTACTTTACGAGATTATCTTCTGTGGATTCGTTTGTTCGCTCGGTTGGCTTTTCTTGCATTACGCGATCCTTGCACAAACGTTTTGTCACTTGCATACGCTCTGTCTAAAAACGTATCCATTTCTTTTCGGTATGCTGCATGTTTTTTTTCGTCTGCTCTTTTCATTGCTGCGATTACTGGTGCCGTTTTTGCCCCATTGGATTCTACCCGGCGTTTGAACTCTGCTGGTGTCATGTTTTGTGGAGTTGGCTCAGCCATTCCTCCCATCCCCGCCGAATAATTTCTGATTTCCGTGTTTCTCGAAATAATACCGTGTCGTTTCTCCGTTATACGTAACATCCAGCCCAACGCCGCCGATTTTTCCCAAACCGCTGCTTCCTCCACGTCCTCCGAAAAACTGTAAATTTATCACCATGCCGCCACCTCCGCAACGTTAAATTTATCGCTAAACGGCTTTATCCTGATTATATCACCTTTGCAATCGTCTGGTACAGATCCATAAAAGATAATCTTATCAGGACATAGCCGCTTCATCATTTCATCATAGCCTGCGACCGGGAGGACTTTGAATGTTCTCTCGGCCTATATCTTTATTCCAAGATCTTAACCTTATGGACAATCCCATTTATTCCCATCACTGCAAACTGCTGCTGGATAACCTCTGCCTGCTCGCGTGTCCATACATCAGCTACGGATACTGTGTAAATCACTCCCGGCTCCGCTGCAGGATGCGTCCATTCCGCAGGATCATCATATGCGATATCAAGATCTACATCCCCCTTGATACCTGGGATCTCCCCACAGCTCGTGTACTGCCATCCAGATATGTTTCCGTCAACATCGGGCTTGTATTCCTGATCCGGCTCGTCATCAAACTGCATCGTTCGATAACCTTTGTAGTATCGAGCCACCCACAGCCGTGTCCCAGCAAACGCGTCAAAGTCAAGCCAGCGCTCCTTATAAACATACAGCCCGATATATAGCCCAAACCCGTACCCTGCCGTTGTGATGACTTCCTGTGCCGCTCTGATGCACTTTGTCAGTTTTTTAATGCCCAACGGATGCAACACATCTTTGTCCTCTACATCCCACCAGACCATTGTTCCGGTAAGCCCGTGAGACTGTAATAATTCTACGACCTGCTGAGCTTCTCCACGCGCCGTTTCCGGCGTGGCTGCGTAGGTGTACTTATATACAGACAATGGTATATTGTGCTTTCGGCAGCCTTCCAGATTTGCAGCAAACTGATGATCTGTCTTGCCTGATCGGCGCACACTGCGCAGGATTGCAAATGCAACTTTTGCCGCTGCAACCTGTGCCCAGTCTATTGCCCCTTGATTGTCTGATACGTCAATTCCTTTCCACATCATACATCCTCCACAAAACATAGGGCGACAGAAGCCGCCCAAGAATCACGCTTAACCCTGCGCGGGAGATAATCGGATCACCTTATCCTTCCTGTACTTCTTTCCATACACTATCTGTTCCTACAGCTCCCGGCTCCCATACATTGTTGTCGACAAGAGATTCCCAAATCTTACTATTGTGTTTTACCTTGTCGCCTTTTTTATATCCGTTTGTGCTAGACGGCTGCTCCCAGTCCGGGATAACACCAGGATCTGGGATGAGTACCTTTGCAAACAGGGAAGGCGCCGCCTCCGGCGTCCACTGTGTCTGTTTATCGTGAGCACTAAGGACATTGTAAAGCACGTTGTTGTAATTAACGCGCTGCCCTTTTTCCAAATGCGTACCCTCTTCCAGTTTTTCCCATTCGGGGTACAGAGAGGGGACGCGCAAAGCCTGTGCATCCGTGTTATTCGCAGCGCTGAATTTAGCCTGCCCTAACATTGCCTGAAGATTATCTTTCGCTTTTTTTGTAAACATATCATTCGCCCTCCAAGATTCCGTTGATCTCATTGATGCCGGACGTGATGCTGGACACATCGTTTTCCAGCTTTGTGACTTTATCAGTCATTCCCGCCTGCATCACTGCTTCTTCCGCTTTTTCCATATGCACCGTACATACATTCACATGGGATTCCGCAAACCCGCTTTCTGTTGTTGCGTCCTCCTGCTCGTAATTGATGGACGCGATCACGTCAGGCGTATATTCCAGCCCGGCGAATTTTTTAAACCCAGCGTACCCGCACATCAAGTCGATTCCCACATAATACCGCATCACAGCCGTGTTTTCAGGGTCTGAAAACGTGCCGATGATGCTTTTCACATCGCTGCTTTTTATAGAGATTTGCAAGGATTTCCCGCTTTGGGTAATCCCATCAATCTCCAATTCTTTGCCAGATTTAAATACGATTTTTTTCATATTTTTACCTCTTTTCTATTTTTAGGTTTTATTTAATATACATTTTGTTTTTACTCAACTAAGTAGGGATTTGAACCAGCGTTTTCCAGACGGGACGGGACTTCAGTGGGACGGCACTAACTTTTGGGGAACTACAGCCGATGGAATGAAGGTAAAATTAGGGTCTCTCACATATAGAGATTTTACTATAACCCCCACTGCAAACTCTGGCTCAATGTCGATAGATATATCTGATATACCTAACTACAAGGATTTGATTTTATGGGAAACTCTGTTCCCACGAATGCTTTCAGATCTTGATATGGCAAACTGGAACACTTCCATGTTAAGGACAGGAGTCGGATATGACTGGAATTATGATGCTGATAAAGGAATTCTTTCCATATCATCCCGTCATACGGAGTGCGTATTGATACAGTACGGAACGGGCTTGAAACCACGAGTTGTTAGAGTTCATTATGTTTAAATAATTACATGTAGTATAAATCATGTAAACTTACGTTAAGATTTACGGCAGTAATTGTGATGAGACCATCTACTACATGAATGTCTATAGGCGCCCTATTTCCGCGGGTAAGCAAAAATTGCATACCGTATGTCCCATCGGAATATGCCAACCAGTTATTAGATTCTTCCGTTCCAGCAGATGTCCCGGTCGAAGCCTGTATTATGATTAAATGTGGATGCTCTTTTACGTTATAGTTTTTTGATGATCCAGCCTTTATTATATCCTTGTAAGATACATCTACAGATTGTAAATCAGGCTTAAAAGGGATTACTGGATCAGCACCTCCAATCTTGTATCCCCAGTTGCCATTCGCGTCTTGTCCAAAAGACAGACCCCCCAAATCCCTATTTAGCGCATCAATATTTGTCTTTGCATTCGCAAAGCCGTTCGAGATTCGCTGTTCAAGGTCGTTCATATTTTTGGTGTTAAACGCATCGCCCTCCTGCGAAACCTGTCCCTCGCTACGGGATACGTCATATGTTACAGTTTCTCCGTTTGCAACGTTTCTCAGAAGCCGCCGTCCTGCAAATTCCACAAGGCGGGCTTTCCACTCTTTTGGCGTAAACCATGTCTCTGCCATTATAAAATCCCTATTCCTTCCCCGGCGTAGATTTCATCGCCGCAATAATAATAACTGTCCATGACGCGGTCATAGACATATTTGACATCGTGCAAGATCCGTTCTATGGCGTTCCATTTTTGATAAGTAATCAGCGGCGGGTCTGGTGTGGCAGGGGTATCTTTCAAAGCACTCCACGCCTCTCGGATCCGCTGCACGTTGTCGCGGATCCGTTTAAAATCACTTACTCGCGGAACCTGATCCGCCCCCCACATCTTTACCGTCACGCTTACCGCCAAAGCCTCAGCGATCTCACGGATGTTACTTTCGATCCGGTTCAAATCCGCTGCATTCAAAGCTCCCTTCATTCCGGCAGCCCATTCCCTTTTTTCTTCTTCGGAGATTGTCCCTGCAGCGTATTTATCATTCAAAACCTTTGCCCGTTCAACGTCCGCCTGCGTTCGGTCATACACCCATTCCATCAGATAATCCCTACCTTCTCATCAGAATACAGCTCGCCGGAATAATACTCTTCTGATGTTATTTTATAATATCCACGGCATTTTGCCGTACCCACAAATCCACCTGTAAGGTCAACGCTAAAGGATTCTATACAGGCGACAAAATTTCCGTGCATTTGCAAGGTATTTTCAATCTCCGCCCAGTCCCCTGCTTTTTCCTCTGCGGACAAATGGCGTGTCTGGATGATCTGCTGGAGTTGGTAATAATCCAGGATATTGTCTGCAACCTTCTGTGCGCTTTCGTAATTTAAAAGCGTTCCGGAAAATGTTTTCGTGTTCCGCACTTCACCTGACTTTATATGCTCGATTCTGGACAGTGTAGCCAGCTCTGTACCAACATATTTGTGCCCCGTGATCGTGACCTCTGCACGTGCGTTTCCCGCGATTTCCAGCACAACATAGTACGGCATTTGTTTAACAATCCTTCCAGCAGATGCGCTCATGTTCGCTGCCGGGCTTGTGAGCTGAATTGTATGTATCCCAGGATCGTATGTGCCTTTCGTAATCTCGCTTTCCGCCGCGTCCAACACCCACGTTTTATATTTTACGCTTACGTCTGACACATAAGGATCTGCCTTTAACGTCGTGGAAAATTTCCGGCTGCGCGGAATCGTTGTCGATATTTTTCTGGTCGATTTTCGTATTTCGATTCCAGACCGGCGGGATGTGTTCATAATCGCAGCGCAAGCGAACAATACCTCACGCAGAGCTTTTTGACAGGTCTGGATTTTAAGCGTGCCATACAGCGGCGTTTGCGCCACCTCTTCCTCAACCGTATAATCTTCAATCCCTGCCGCTGTCATAATCTCTTCGATCACACTTCCCGCCGTTTCTCCGGCGTATATCCGCCCGTCTTTAAAATCCACATTAGCAAGCATCCCTTTGTAGTCGATCGCCGATATTTGGGTGACATTTTTGGTGGTACTGTTGGATTCCATAAAAAACACGCCCAGCGGCATCTTCACGCCGTCAACGATTTCGTATGGCAACATTCTTTGCTTTTTCTGCAATGTTTTGTGCAACCCGTTAATGTTTCCAACATTAAAATCATCATCAGTGTCAACAAAGTCAAACGTGAGTTTGTCCGTTTTAATCTGATTACTGATAGGATCTGTGTCATTTACAAGCTTCGCGCTTTTTATGACATCGGGGCCCCAGATAAACGTTGTGCCATACTCGAGATAGTTTAACTTTACATTGTGCCACGGTAGGGCACGTACAAATCGGATTTCAATGCGTCCGTATTCCTCCACCTGGTTTTCGGCAAAATAATTCAGTTTGTCCGGAAAGAAACGTTTTTGCGATTTATATGTACCGCCGAGGTCGTACCATGTCACTTCCATCTCCAGCGGGAATGTTTCCGAAAAATGAAAAGTCAGCCCGATAGAGGTATGATTTTCGGTAAAATCTATTCTGATTACAGGCTGTTTTGTGAAAATTCCATCTGCGCCCGCTTGCACATCCGAAAAAAATGGGATGTCCGTCGGCGTGTCTGGCATTTCGCTAAGACTCCCATCCAACACGAAAAAATTATGTTCCAGTGTAGCGTATTTTGGTGGGCTGCCTTTTGACTTAAACAGCCCCATATCCCCAAAAGCAGCATTGCTCTCTGTGCTTTCTTTTGCATCAGGCAGAGCAGTCGTGTCATACAGATTGTATTCGACATAAAATTCTGTTTTCATCATGGTCTCCTTGCCGGTTCTTTCGCCGTAAACTTGCAGGTAAACCCTTTATAAGCAGCGCTGTCCTGTGTTATCTTTTCGTATTCATCCGAGACGCTGGATATATAAGCAGTGTATTCGTAATAACCAGGATCTGACGGCAGCGAAATAACATGGAATGGGACGGGCTCTGTAACCTTATCCCAGAAACGTTTATATACGCCATCCGGGAACGCGCTGCTCTTCCCGACCGACATTGTGTAATTAAAGTAAACGCCTATCAGTTCACGCTGGAGTTCTCCCGTTTCAACTCTTTCGGCGAATTTGTCGAGGAAATCCGCGTTTCTTTTTATGGACACGATGGGGATGTTAAAAAACTCCCCATCTATGTATATGCCGCGTGTGAAAATCATCCTCCGATCACCTCCAGATTGTATCCTTGCCTATTTGCTTCTGACAAGAAATCCTGTAGTGTAGCTTGCGCCAAATCTGTCCCGTTTACCTGCAAGACGATCCTTGCCGTTCTAAATCCGCCGCCGCTCTCTGCCATTACCTCCGATACGGCTTGTTTGATTGTGCCTATCGGCGCTTCGATGTTGGTCTGCCCTGCCCGCTGGTCGCCCAGAATCGCCAAGAACGGGTTGCCGCCACGGATTACCGAGCCAGATGCAAGCGCCGGGATATCCCGCAGGGTACGAGATGCAAAGCTTTCGTTTATGGCATACGGCTGCGTGGACATTGTTCGCGGCTTCGATGATCCGCCACCAGTAAATGCGTTTTTGATACCGCTGCCGATGTTCTTGATTTCCTCTATAACGCCTGCAATCATGTCGCTAACCCATGTAAAGAAGCCGGACAAGAACGCCTTTATAGAATCCACGACGCCTTCTACTTTGGTTTTAAAAATCGTGAAGATTTCCTGCGCGGTATTCCATGCGCCCTTCCAGTCTCCATCAATCAGCTGCTTAACAACTTTTACAAACAGACGAAATACAGTTTTCATGATGTCAATAATACTTTTTATCTTATTCCAGAAATCGTTGAACGTATCCCAAGCAACCCCCCACGCCTCTTTCCAAAATTCTAAACAATCGTTTATAAACGTCATAAAGGCTGTAAAACCATCAACAATCGTCTTAATCCCAAGTATAATAAACTCTAACAGCACTCCTACTCCTTCTAGTATGAAAGGCACTGCGTAAGTCATAATCCAGTCAATAATCGGTTGCAAAATACTCTCCCAAAAAGCTTTTAACATATCTGCCACCAGCCCAACCCCTCTTATTATAGCTTCAAAAGCCGGTAGAAAAGACTGCGTAAGAAGATCTGATATTCTTGTCCCGATTCTGTCGATAACTGGCTGAATGTGTGTATTCCATGCGGTCAAAAAATGGTTGACAATTTCTGAAAGCCCGCCCGTTAAACTATCAAACAATGGCTTGATATGAGCGTCGTACATTGCATTCAGGCTATCAAACGCTTTATCTACAGCCGTCTTAAATCCTTCCAGCACGGTAGCTGCGCCACCTAATAACCCCTCCAGTGCAGTCTTGAACCCGTCAGCATTTTCTGTAAACGGTACAATAAGCATTTGTAAAAAGTCCCGCCCCAGTTTAAGCGCAAGTTCAGTCAGCCCCATAGCTGCATCCGCAATGCTTCCTATCAGCGCCGATACAAAGCGGATCCCGCTTTCGCTTGCAAATGCTTCAAATACATGGGCTATACTCTGGAACAAATCAGCCAGAAGAAGGTTTATATCTGCCCCCACGTTAAATGCGGATATCAGGAATTTTTTTATCCGGTCGGTATTGTTTTCGAGATAATCCCCAATCCCGCCGATCAAAGCCGCCGCCAGAGTAAGCCCTATACTCGCCATTGATCCGGTAAAGGAACCCAACATATACATAAAGGTTTTAAGGAAGTTGTCAGCAGCCCCCACAACCGCAGGATCTGACCATATCTCTATCCATGCATCACGGATTTGCTGAAGCCCATTTTTGATAATATCTAAGCGGTATTCAAAATCACCCAAGCCATCCCAGAAGCCTTCCGCAAAAGCATCTTTTAACTCTTTTACATAGTCAAGAATAGGTTTCAGATTCTCCAAAATCCCATCAAGCCAAGACTTCACTCCTGCATCAACAGGGACTTCCTCGAACATGTCTTTCGGCTGCGTTCCGCCTCCACCGCCGCCGGAATCATCCTGCTTTTGCAACACATCCAGGTCATCAAACTTTGCCAAAGCTCCGGCTGCCTTTTTTGCCGCCGCTGCTGTTCCATTCAGGGAATCGTTATAGGAATCCTGTATCTTTTTCGCTCGGATGAAAGTGCTTTTCCCGCCAAGGATGGCAATAAACTGCGCCACATATGTTATCGCCCGCGCTATCCCGTTTATAAGCGCATTGAGATATGGAATTACCATCTGGACAATTGGCGCAAAGGCAGCAGCAAACGCATTCCCAAGTGTAGCCAGTGAATTTTTTAGAGACTGAAATGAATTTGCCAACGGAGCAGAATACTTTGCAAGGTTTGAAAACCCCTTTTGCATTCCAGATACCATTGCATTAAATGCTTTTGTAATCCAGTTGAATATCAACAGCGATAATGCGATTCCTTTCAGCCTTGGCGCAAAGGTGCCGAACAGCCCCGCGCTTTTTTTCGCGCCGGACGAAGCTGTTTTAAATGCTTTATCGGCAGAACGCTTCATCCGATCGAATTCTTTTTTGATGGGCTTCTGCTTCGCGTTAAGTTCTGCCAGCCTGCGCTTTGAAACATCTATGTTCCCAGCAAGCTGTGACGCCTTTACAGACATCTTCTGAAATTCTTCTGTATCTTTTGGGGATACAAACGCGTTACCGGATGCTTTCTCCGCGTTTATTTTTTCCTTGATTTTATCTACTTTTTGAGCCGCTTCATCCAGTTGAGCCTTGTCCACCTTCGGGGTATACGCCTTTCCACTGTTCTCCATCTGCTGAAGCTTTTCTTTCAGATCATCTACACGGTCGGATGCGGCTGCAACCTGTTCATTTAGTACGTCCCATGCGCCGCCGGTTTGAGGTACCCCCATGTTTTCCCAGTCTGTCTGACGTGCTACAAGCTTAGACAGCTCTCCTTGCGCCGCAACGAGGTCTTTCTGTAAAGCTTTATACTCAGACGTTGCCGCCCCCTTTTGTGACATACGGGCCTGCAGTTTTGAATACTCGGATTCTGCCTTTTCTAACTCTCTTTGTAATTCTGCAAATTTTTCTGTCGGGATTTTCTTTTGCGAAAATTCTTCCATTTTGCGATTGAGAGAATCTAAAGCCGCGCTGTCTTTTTTTATGGCATTAGACACGCGCATCATCTGGCTGTTTAAATCTTTTGTTTCAATTTTTGTGTTTATCCGTATCGAACCGTCATATTTCGGCATATCAGCCTCCTACCTTGATCCATTTCATAAAAGCGTCAACGTCTTCCTGTTCCTCTTCTGTCAGTTCCTCTTCCCGCTCTATTGCAAATATTTGTTTCTGCTCCTGCAATGCCTGTTTTGCACGCGTGTCCATCTTAGGGTCTATTTTCTGCTGCCGGATGGCTATGACGTTCGTGTATGCGCATTCACCGAGCGTGGACAGCAGTCCCATGAACGCCCAGTAGTGCATGTCAGACCGGTTCAGGTCGATTCCGTACTTCTCCAGAAATGCTGAATAGATGCGCCACTGGTCTATGTCAAAATCTGTTACCGGAACTTTGTCCTCATCCTTCGGGCGGTTGTCGGTATACCACCCGCTCAGAAACCACCTAAGGCCATCCACGGCAGTTTTTAAATCGGGTAAAGAAGAAGGGCTGCCGTCCCCATCCTCTGACGGATACAGCAGCCCCAGCGCTACAGCCAACCTTTCATCGTCTGACAGGTCCGGATCTTGCAAAGCCTGTGAAATCTGGATCCCTGTCTGGAAGGCTTCGTCTATGCGGAAACCCTCATATTCTGTTGGGAATTTATCAAGCAGCACATTCCACATTTAATTGCTTCGCGCCCCTTTCCTGTTCGGGCTGTATTTGCTTGTGATTTTCTGATTTCGTTCAGTGGCGAAGCCCTGAAGAATCGGTATGATCTGGTCTAAAAAGTCCGCGATAAGCTCCATTCCCGGGGAGTCCACGTCAGGGAACACCTTTTTGCAACACCCGCTCCCAAACAGAGAATCCAACTCAGCGCAGGCCTCTTTGCATAAAGCGTCATACGCTCCGAAGCGTTCCGTGAAATCACCGGAAGAATCATTAGCAATCCTATCGGCTTCCTCGTTTTTTGCATTCAGCCATGCCACAAAATCGTCAAAACGCTTAAAAAAACTGTTGTCAGAGATGTTGACCGCAATATAATCGCCGTTGTCGTTGACCTCAATGCGTTTGACGCCACTGTCTACTCGTAAACTTGCTGCTCCCATCTTGTCCTCCTTATTCCGTTAAAGCCTTTTCAGACGCGGGCGTCGCCGTGAATTTTCTTGTGGTTACGTTAAACGTTCCAGCTTCTCCGTCACCTCTGCCGCCCAGAGTCAGTGTATCTGTCACGTTTGACCCTGCATCGCCACCTGTGCCACCTACACTCACAACGCAGCGACGGCGGACTGCCGGATATTCAGGTCCAGAGCCGGAAACTCTCACGCGGACATAGGATGTTATGGCATCAGCTCCGACGGGCAGCGTGTCTATCATCTTGTTAAACCAGTCTGTAAGATCCTGATCCTCTTCGTCTACGTTCTGCCTTTCAACTTCGATGGACGGCGTATAGGATTTAAGGTCCGTAGATCCGTTTTCCTGATTGATGTACTGCACCGTCTCCGTCTCGGGGTTCATTTCCTCTGTTAAAGAGGTAATACCCGTTCCCAGAAGCCGGTAGTCTGCCGCTGTCCCCTCAGAGCTCGTGTCCATTTTTACATCGACAAAATGTCTCAACAAATGTCTTTTCATTGCTTTTTTCCTTTCTTAAATTTCAGGCTCGATAACATTTTTATAAAAAACCGTAACCGGTAGAACCCAGTCCTGCACGCCATTCTCCTGCGGCTGTGTCCCATATGCGTTCCCGCGTGTTACCCGCTCAACCCTCCGCCCTGCGGTCAGATCTGGGTATACCGCTTTTTCGTACTCTTTCCCTTCAATCCCGGAGGGTTCGTGGCAAAGCCAGCGACCCAGCGTATCCAGGAATTCCAGAATAGTAATTTTCTGTCGTTCCCTTGCTCCCGTGGTCGAACGGTATACTACAAAGCAGGGATACCGGCATTCCTGATATATCCGCCCGAGTATATCTTCTTTTTCTGTATACACCAGCGCCCCGGAATCATTGGAAAACGCAATGCCATCTTCAGTCCCAAGCTCCTCGAATTTAATTACTTCATCTGGATACAGCCCCGGAAACTGGTTAAGCAGCGACTTCATCGCCGCCGTCAGAACATCATATCCAGTAGCATCATTCCCGATAGGTTCAGCCACCTTCACCACCTACTTCCCTAAGATTTCAAAATGCGGGATTACCGTATACGGTCCTCCCACTGACGATATCAGGTAAACAAAATCTTTTTCGGCATTCATAAACGCATAAAACCCTTCATATCGCCTGTCTGTATAATCTGCATCGTTCACGAGTACGGCACCGTCCCATGCTCCTACCATGAAAAAGTCTGTAGACGGATTAAATGTAATGCTGTCTGGCAACAGATCATTTACCTGTCTGTTCCATTCCTTCGGCGGAAGCCACGGCAATTCTTTTCCGACGGTATCAACAATAATTTTTCTCCCGTTCTTAACCCCGAACGGGATATGTAACTGTGCGTTATCTGTGCTGTCTGTCCCGTACAGTTTCATGATCTGCCCCCGATCAGTCTCAAGATGCACGCCGGAAAGCACATGGGGATACCAGATGGCGGCAGTGCTGGATTCGTAAAAATTGAATATTGTCACTATCGCATCATTCATCGGTATCCCTCATTTCACAAAGAGCTTCGTTAAATTTATCCGTAAACGCCCGGATTCTCACGATATTTCCCATGCATTCCTCTGGCACAGAACTGTAAAAGATGATCGTCTCCGGCTGCAACCGCCGCACCATTTCTTCATACCCTGCCAAAAACAGCGCCTTTTTTTCCTTGCTGTTCATGCAGCCAACAGAAGATACCGCCACGGTTCCGCCCTCCGGCTCCCCGTCAAAGCACCAGTCAAATGAGTCCGGCGTGCTCCATGAGATTGTCGGGATAACTTGTATTCCTGCCTCATGCATATACGCCGCACACCAGTGTTTCCGGTAGTGGTTGTATATCTGCATCACCTTAGGAAAATCTGTATAGGTAGAGAAATCTGGAGACATTACATAGCGGAATCTTTGAAGCATCGGGATATACCAGTCTATGTTTGACCACAGGCGGCAAAACTGGTAATCATCCAAAAAGAAATGAACACCTTTTTCAGATGGATTTTTGCAAGATTTTGCATAATTAAATCCGATCCAGTCACAACCGCCTTCATAAGTCACAGGGGATATTTCCGGTATGTCATACTCTCCAACGCCGTCAAATATCCTGCGTTCCAGATTGTCGTAACTGCGACTGGTTCGATATCCCATTCCTACTCGCCTTTCTTAAATCTGCTCCATAATTCTGCAAACTTCTCCCATCCGTACATCGCCACGAAAGCAACTAAAAATCCCGCCAGAATAGCCGCCAGAATCATGTACCAAATAATAGTCTGCTGGATGTACTGCATATATGCTACAAACGCGGTCACTGTAATCCCGATGGACAGGACAAGCACGAGGATATCCGTAGGGATTTTGGAAAGCACGCCTACACCCTTAAATACCTGTGTGATGACCGACACGATAAACGCTAATGCACCGATAACCGCCAAAATTGCGGTCATATTTGTAAACAACATCTCCATATCTACCTCGTTCCTGCGTACAACAACGGTACGCCATCATCATTTTTCACTCCTGCCAGATAAAGCATTGCCGCATCTGCCAGAAGCTTGTTCGTCTCCTGTGCATCCCCGGCCGCCTGGTAGACCGCGCTCCATGCCTTTGCGCCGTTTGCCATTTCAGACGGGGAGGCGTAGGAAACTGATTCAGAACCGGCAGACTTGGAAGTAATTACTCCCGAAGTAACACCGCCAGCCCCGCCGGAAGATGTCCCCCCAGCGGAATACAGCGCTTTCTTCTCTGCCAGCTCCAGTTGATATAATTTGTCACAGACCGCGCAAACGGCTTTCTGAACCTTTGTTTTCGCTCGTTCATTGTCTGGGAGCCCGTCCACTAGGCGGTCAAAGGTTATGACGTCCAGAAAGTCACTGGCGCGGTCTGCGATACGATCAAAGTCCTCCGCCGGGACGACATTCCCGTGGTAGATCTGTTCATAAAATGTAAATGTCGTGTATGCCATCCCGTCGGCCTCCTTATCTCCTACTCTTCCGTCTTGTTTCCCCGGAAAGCGGTTCGCCGTCAGTATTCAGGGGTGTACTGGCGGCCATCAACCCCCCGCATTTACGGTGATTTTCGCGATACCATCCAGGTATTCCGCAAACAGCACAAGGCCGGTGATCGCAAACGCCTCAGACACGGCGGTGTTGTAGTTGCCCTGTGTGTGGAAACCGATCAGATTCGTTTCTCCGCTGGTCGTGTACACAAGTCCTGCCTTCGCGAAGTCGCTGTCGTTGGGGTCGATGTAATACATCACGATGTTTTCCACCGCTGTAGCGATTACCGTATCAGCCGGGATCTCGCTGTCAGAAAGTAGGAAAATTGTATTGAACCCCATAAAATCCTTCAGGTACTGGAAGCCGAACTGATTCTGGATGGTGATGTTCGCTGCTCCGAGATACTTGTACACGTCAAGGATGTTCACAAAACCGACAACCCCGGTGATGTTCCGGTGCATCTGCTTAAACTTGTTCTCAACCTTGCCTTTTGCCATCGCCAGAGCCATCTGGAAGGTTGTTTCCTCGGATGTGAGCGTTCCGGTGTTCAGATAGTCGTAAAATTTCTTTGTAACGCCCGCCTGAAGCTGATAGAGAAACTCGTCGTCAGTCATCTGGACGGCGTTATCATAGCCGTGGTCTTTGATCGCTTCAATGGAAACAGCCTTCGCGTACTTCTCGATGGTCATCTCCTGATACTTCTTTTCCTTTACGGTAAATTTGCTATACGGGATATCCTCGCCTTCGCCTACCGCACCATCCTGGAGCGTACCCTCCGCATATTTACTTTTCAGCACTGTGCCGGGCTGTTTCTTGATGGGGCGCATAATCCCCAAAATGTCCCGCAGATGCTGCCAGTTGCGCTCAAATCTGGTTACAAAATCCAGCTCTCTTGCGGTCACCTGAACATCCGCTGTTTTAATCAAATTTACTTTTGCTGGCATATTAGCCCTCCTGCTTTAATTAAATAAACTCATGTTCGCAGCAATTGCAGCCTGACGCTCAGAAGCATCCTTGATGCTCATAATCTGGTCTTTCGTCAGCGCGCCGCCCTGCCCCTGCTTATTTGTCGGCTGTGTAAAGCGTGCCTGATTCTGCTGTGCTTTCTGCTGCTCATCGTCAACAAATGCCGAAGCGTCCTTTTCCTTCATCTGGGCTATGAGGTCATTCAGTCCGAGGATTTTCCCGTCTTTCAGCTTTAATCCGGCCTCCTTGACTTCTGCCATAATTGCGCGCTTTGCCGCTTCGCTCGAGAATTTAATTCCTTCAAACTCCGTTTTCAGAGCGTCCGTGAAATCTCTCTCATACAGCTGCGCCTGTGCGTTTTTCTCGGCATCCTCGGCCTTTTTCTTCCAATCAGCCAAATCCTTCTGCATTGTTTCAAGGTCAACGCCCTCGAAGCCTTTCAGGGTGCTTTCTGCCGTCTCAGCTTTTTCTTTCCACGTGTCCCGGTCAGTCTCAGCCTTTCCCAGCTTCTTTTCATGTTCAGCTTTCGTGACGTAATTTTCCGCCACCTTTTTCGTAAGGCTTTCCTTTTTGTCCGCCGAGACCTCAATTCCCAGTTCTGTCAAAATTGCTTCAATATTCTGCATCTTTATCCTCCTAAACGTGATTGATTAACCGCCCGTCAGCGGTATGGATTAAGCCCGATAAACCACGGGCGGGGTAGTTGTGGGAAGGGGAATTGAACCCATGACACACGATAAGGCCGCTGCTCTACCTCCTGAGCTATCCCACAAAGCGCCCGGGGTAGCGAACCGGGCGAAAAGCGTAATGATCGGCGCTGTCTAAACAATGCACCTATACCGTGCGCCGGGGCTTGAACCCGGCTGCTTCTCGTATCCTTGCGGAATGCTGACCGCGTTTTGCTATTACAGACAGGACAGTATACCCTTTTGATATCCATGATTATCATTCCTTTCCATAGCCTTTAATACATTTTACCAAACAAAAAAAGCTATGGCGTACCCATGTTTAAAGCAAAAGCGGCAGGTTTACCCGCCGCCTTTACTCACATCATCTTTCGTAATTTTTCGATATACCGCGAAATGGTCTCCCGTTCTTCTCGGCAGTCCGCATCCTTTGACAGATCTCCAAGCTCTTCTGTTAGCGCATCCATGTGCTCTTCCAGAGCGGCCAGCATACGCCGCTTGCAATCCTCAGACTTGCCGTTGCGATAAGACTGCTTGTTTTCCATGTAATCATCATAAGGGTCATTGTTTCCGTTTCCACGGCTATAGTGACCCTTTACATAGTGCTCCCCACGTCGCGCATAGGAGGATCCATCGTCATAAGCCGTCATGCTCATTCCGTCATCCCTGCTGTATCTCCCACGGCTGTCGCGTTTCCGCCTCTCGCTGTACTCTCCATTCTGGCTATATCCGCTTTCCATTTCGTCAAGGACGGCGTTATAATAACCCTCTTTGCACTTCCAGTATTCCAAATTTTCCATGTCTTTCAACATGTCTATCAATTTGTATGCGGTCTCTAGATTGCCCGTGTTCAGACCTTTTTCCGCGATTTTATCCAGTTCTTCCCGGATGTTCTGCATCAATTTGTAACTCATGGCCTGCCCTCCTTAACCGCAAACCCGAACAGCTGTTATATTCGGGTTGTCTACTAACACAGGAATTGTCCCTGCGTTTTTGATGGAAACGTTTTCACAGCATCCACAGAACACATCGACGTATGTCTGGGACGATGTGTTAAAATACTGCTCTACTGCCGCAGGGGTGGCACGCATCACCGTGCCGCCGAGGATTTCCCCATCTCTGGCAATTCCCAGCGCCACTTCTCCTACCGTTTCCCCAGTCGGTACTGCGACGTTCCCAGAAAATGTGATCAGATATCTACCGGGCTTTACAAGCGTTATCTGCGCGCTTCCAGCCCTGTGTCTTTCTGCGCATCCGCCCTTTGTTGCCACTGCCGAAAACGGGATGGACTGCCCTACTGGGACCGTGACCGGCGTTGTGTTTACTAACTCAATCATTTTATTCTCCCTTCATTTCAAAAGGGGCAGACGTTCTCAGCCTGCCCCTTTTTGTGAATAACGGCATCAGCCGAACATCATGGCAAAATAATGCCACGAAGATACTCCGTCTGAAGTTTTAACATCCGCATCCCGTGTTGCCTCCGTAGCCACATCCGGCGCCAAAGCTAAAGCCTGTCGGGTTTACGATGGACGTGTACGGGGACATGACCGGATAAGACGGCACGGGTGTAGGTCTCAAAGCATTTAAGATGCTGTTTGTCTGTGCGTTGTTAGACAGCTGGAGCTGTGCGGACTGTAACTCGGTCTGCAAAGACTGTATCTTGTCCTGTGTAAACAGGTCGATGATGCGCTGTGTTCCGGCGTTCTGTGCGTCAATTACATCTCGGATTCCGTTGTTTACGGTATTCTGGAGGATGTTTGTCTGGGCTGCCATGTTGTAGTTTACGCCAGCAATAGCCTCACGGGTATCGCAGCAGCATTGCTGCATCTGATAACCCAGATTTGACAGGTTGGCGTTTACGCCAGCAAGGCCGTTGCAAAGCTGGCCGGAAAGGTTCTGGATCCCGTTTTCGATTCCCTGCGTGGACAGCGCTGCGTCGATATCGGCACGGGTTGCATAACCCTGAAATGCAGGAGAATTTGCTCCTCCACCATTTCCGCCCCAGCCGCCGAAGCCGCCCCAGCCAAACATACCGAAAATCAGGAAAAGGATAATCCATGCACCCCAATCTCCGCCGAAGCCGTCATTTTTTCCTGTGCCGCCGGTTAATACGGCAACATCAGAAGCGGTTAAACCGTCTGTCATAGTAATTATCTCCTTCGATAATGTATTTACAAAACCGTGTGCACCCGGTTGTGTACTATTTAAAAAAGCCTTTAAACATGCCCTGCATCTGCTGCGCCATCTGCTGGGCTTGATTTAACTGTTGCTGGTTTATTTTGCCAGACTGCAACAGCCTGTTAATCTCTTCATTCGGATTCCTGCCCTCCATCTCTTTCCGGAATTGTTGGAACTGTTCCAGCATTCCGGCCATTCTATTACCATTCAGGGCCTCAAACAAGGGATTCGCCATGTTTTCCTCCTTCCGGCTTTGTTGCCGTTTCGAGATAACTATATAATTCTTCATATTTACTTCTCAAATCGTCGTATTCCTTCCGCGTAACATATTTATCATCTAAGTTCACTTCCGCCTGTTTCTGTGGCTCTTTCGCGCCCACTGTGACCTCTTTGTAAGCAAAGGTGCGGAGCGTCGGCATCCCGGCGGCATCGGTAGTTTTTATATAAAAATTAGAGTTTTCGGAATCCATCAGAAGGACGCTTGTATTTGGAGCGACAAGATAAGATTTAGCTCCAGCCTCGCCCTGCACCCACAGGATCCCCTGATTTACCTGCTGTGGCTGCTGATACTGAGCCTGCATCTGCGCCAGCCTGTCCATCTGCGGCTGTAGCGGATTTACTTGTCCATACTGATACGGATTATAGCCGTATCCTTGATATGGTAATGCCATGTCTGCGCCTCCTATGACTAATTTAATGACTTTCTATGGCTAAATTATGGCATAAAAAATAAGCCTCTGACAGTTCATCAAAGGCTTACAAAAGTATCAAATCAGCATACTCGTATTATCTTTTTGTTTATTCGCTGGCTCATTCTTTTCACGGTGGACACACTCACGTTCATCATCTCCGCGCACATTTCCAGTGGGATATTCTGCGCCCGTAATTCAAAAAGCTGCCGTTCCTCAGGTGTAAAATTGCAGTATTTGCGAAAAAAATTCAGTTCAAACACTGTAAAATCGTATACCTTCAAGATTACTCCCCTTATTGCGTCCGCGCCAGATAAGATATAAGCTTGCCCCTCGTTTCTTTTAACTGCTCAACATTGTTCCCTGATATCTGGCTGTTAAGCATCGTTACCAATGTCTCCATGATTAGGCTGTCCCGCTCCCTAATCTCATGCATCGTTTCAAAGTCTCGCTTGTCATGCTCTTCAAGGACTTTTACCCGCGTGGTGAGCTTAATCGCGGGGGATATCCATTTATGTATCACAGCCACAGCGCCCCCTATCACCGAAATGCCGCCGCACACAGCAAGAATAGCCTGTATCGTTTCCATAGTGCCTATCTCCTTATTTCTCCCAGTAGTATATCGGTATCTCCTGACCGCTGTCCCATGTGTCCCAGTAATGTCCATCTTTGACGCACACCACATGGCCGTCTATCCCGAGCACATACGTCCCTGCTGGATGGTCTCGGCAAAAATCATCTACCGTGTAAACATGCTGTCCGTGGTCGTCTACGATATACCGGCGGAATCCGTTCTCACGCAGGTATGCGCCCCAGACAACATTTGCAGACGGCATATCCGAAAACTGACAAGCCTTTACCATGACGCCAGAAAAGGCGGTTTCCCAATCAATAGACATAGCCTTGCATATCGCCCTTATGACGCAATCCCCGACGCGCTGAGAGCGTGGATTTGGATTGAATTTTGCCCAATGACTCATTTCCCAGTCCCTTCTTTCTCCGCATGTCTTTTTGCCCCTTTATTTGCTGCCTTTTGCTGCGGGTATCCGAATCCCGCTAATGCATTCCGATCATACTGCGGCTGTAATCCATGTTCTTCGCAATACTGGTTATAAGCCCTGTTCTGTCCCTGCAATCGGTAAGCCAGCTTATCATATTCCTGCTGGCGCTTTTCCCGTTCCGTGTCGGACGCCCATGCAAGCTCTTCCTGTTTTACTATCAGCTGACGTTTCGTCTTTCGGATTCCGCGCTCCATAGATCGCTGCTTCTGGCTGTCCTCATACCGTTTTAGATTTTCAGCATCGGTAATTTTATTTCCGCTTCCATCCAGCAGATTCCCTTCTGCGTCCCTCCACGGATTCTTCATCCGCTTGTCAAACAACATATGACCGTGACGACAGTTATAGCCATGCAGCCCTCTCATATCCACAACCCTGCCCTCTCCCGTGGTCAGATCAATATCATACCCCGTCGATTCCAGCAGGTTCGGATATCCAGGCTCGCTTCCGTCAATTTTAAATACACGGCCCTGCCATTCGTCATGACCCGCAAGCAAGGGCTGCCCGTCGCGCCTTACTCTTGCCCCGAGGTGCGCCGAGGTCAACACATACTCTGTTCCGCTGTCCACGATATACCTGTTTGTCAGCTGCGCCGCTGTCTGGTTCATTGACGTCACTACACAGCATCGTACCGCAGATTCCAGCGTCTTTCGCGTCCCTGTCGGGTAATCCACCATAACGCCGCGTCCCGCATACGCATCCAGCACATCCGCTATGGCTGCGGGATAGCTTTGCACTCCGCTTGCTACCCTTACATCGGCTTCGTCGAGCAGCGACACAAGGTCTTTTTGGCTTTGTTCCAGCGTCGTCCTTGTGAGGTTCTTCAACTCCGCCCGGCTTTTTATGTACTCTGCTTCAATAACAGCCATATATCGTGCATTTTCAAGCGGAGACTGCGCCGCGATACCCATTTCTGACAGTGTAACCGCATCATCTTCCCACGATTTCAGCACGGCACCACGCAGGATCTTCCGCAGTTCTTTTTCGCTCAGGTCTGTCAGTTCCATGATACGCCGCTGTATCTCATCCCGGCTTTCCCCCAACTGCTCCAGCCTGTACAGCAACCTGTCCGCCGTGGCTGTGATTTTCCCGGATTTTAAAATCCTTCTGGCGATATCCCGCAGGATAAAGTTTTCCAGCCGTTCATAGAGTTCTAATATCCGGTCAGCTTTCCCTTCAAAATACTCTGGTCTCAGCATCACTCTTTCCCCACCGTTTTTCTCACAAGATTCAGCCAGTCGTCTTTATGCCGCCTTTTGGCTTCCTCGAACCATTCAGACGTTGTTCCCGGCTCGTGATATTTAATCCGTCTCTGCGTCGGGCTTTTGCTGGGAGGGGATGTCCACCCTATGATGTTCCCCTCTGCGTCTTTAAGCGGGATATTCGGACCGTACACAACGCCCTTGTACAAATAATGAGCATATGGCGTGTCATACTCAACGATGCCGCCGTATACCCCGTCTGGATATCTTACACTGTTTCTTAGTGCACCCTGCCGGAATGGAACGAAGGGGGCGCTGTCCGCCACTACCTGCATATTCAAAAGCTTCTGGGCTTCCAGCAGATTATCGTCTATGCGGGACGTATCGAGCTTAATCTCCACGTCCCCAACTTTCGTATCCAGGTTCATTCTACCACCTCCCGCATTTTATGGCGTACCCTTATTTCATCTTTGCGTATCCCACGCTCATCCCCGCTTCCGCATCGTTTGCCACGGTCGTTGTTGGGCTGTAGGTTCGCAGGGCTTTATAAGTGGCAAGCTGCTCTGTGGTAAGAGGTTTTTCGATCGGTGTTTCAAGCTGCCCTAAAAACGTCAATGGATTGGCTGAGTTTATAAAACCAAGAATCTGTTCTTTAGCCTCTTCTTTTGTAACATCTTCTTTGGGATGATAATAAAAAGTTGTTGAATTTAATGCCCATCCGGGAGCAATTCCCCAATTTGCATAAATACCATGTGAGATTAAACACTTAGTCGAACCATCCCTATATCTATTTACAAGGGCTCCAGAAATACGATATCTGTTTGGAACATCAGCGGTTTCTTCAAAATTTTTCCACTTTGCTTTTGGTGTTTCTGTTGCGACCCTCTGCACATACACTCCTTTTTTAAAATCCACCTCGTCGCATACCCACTGCTGCCCGTCTGCATCTGTGTAGTTTCCGCCGGATGATACCGGGATCCCAGAAAGACCGTTTGGTGTGGGAATGATGAGGGTCTGGGCGGGCTTGTAGGGTTCGTATGGCAAGGCGGTTGAGCCTGCGTTAATCATCGGATTAGACACTACTTCGTTATATGTCCCATTACTAATATAACAGTGATAAGTTGTTTCTTCATCAATTGTTAATATTCGATCAAATACGGAATCTTTAGATGCAATAATGTGCCATATAGCGCCACCTGTTAGACAATATACCCCAGGTTTTAACGTTATGTAAAAATTTCGGTTATTTGTACCAAAAGTTCCGTTTAAAACTACCTCTCCGGAATCGTTTATATGCAGAAGTCCTGCATCTATCTGTGTTTTTAATGCAGTGGAAGCATCAAACAGATTCGCGCCCAGTGTCTTAACCTCAATCTCGCCATCCTGCCCTACGCTTTCAATCTCCTGCGGGTACTCCTGTGACGGGGAGGGCTTGCCGCCGGTGTAAGGCTCGTAATTGGATGCAGTTGGATATCTTTTGGATATAATCGCCTTAACCTTGGTTTCAACGTCTTCTCTACATCTAAGCAATATCCGAAATTTATATCCAGCAATTACTTTAATTTTCACAGCAGCTCCAATTGTGGAAACTCCCAAAATTAAATATTCCCCATTTACAAATGTAGTGACAAGTAATTCCACATATTTGCTGTCTGAATAAATATAATATTCTCCCGGTGCTAATAACGGGAAATCGTCATATGAACTTTCAAGCGTAGCGTTTGGTCGTCCAACTGCATAGATATCGGTTCCTTTTTTGCAGGATATCACTATCCCATCTTCAAATACCTCAAAATTTATGCCCTTTTTCCCTACCTCAAATGGAAATAACTGTGCCCCAGTCGTGTTCATCTGCGTTGATTTGCCGTATAGGGTAAGGGATTCCAGCCCACGATTCCCCTTTGAATTTTCCAAGAGGGCGGGGTTGCCGGTAACGACTGTGAGCACAACGCTGTACGCATCGGCTACCAACACCAAGAAATGCTCCTCTCGTGTCACAGGTGGAAAGACTGTCCCCTCTCCGTTGGCAATCGCCGCCCAGTAGTATTCTAATCGTGTCACGGGCGCAGGGACACTTCCGCCCCATACTCCCGCTACCTTTGCCATGTAATACTGTAACCTCGTGACAGGCTGCGGGGTGTTGCCGGAATAATCCCCTGCCATAGTCGCAAGGTAGTATTCTTCAATTGTCACTGGTTCCGGCGTGTTTCCCTCATATGTCCCTGCAATCTTTGCAAGATAATACTCTTCTCTGGTTATCGGCTCCATCTTATTCCTCCCCGAACAGCCCCGTTTTCTTCGGCTGCGCTTCCGTCACCATTGCCTTCGCATCGTCATCTGTCATGCCCTCGAATTTGGCAAAATACATCCACGCGGGCACCTTGCCCTGCACAACATAGCTCCACCAGCGTGCCCTGTCCTCTTCGCGGTTGTACGTGATGTCGCCAAAGTCATACACGACCTCATAAACCCCGACAGGGGCAAGCGCGTATAAATCCGCATACACCGACATGGCATATATAGCATCATTAAGGCAACTCTCCAACTTGTCCCGCACGTCCTTAATAAACTGGATGGTTCGCTGCTGCTCCGCTTCCACGCCCGTCGCTGTCTGGATGCCGCTCGCTTCATTAAAAACAAAATAGCCGTTAGCGAACCCGCATTTATACCCTATCTGGGACAGGAGAGCATTGATTCCGTCCAGGCGTGTGGCTGTGTTAAGCTGCGGTGAAATCTCCTGATAAAACTCTTCCGGGCTGTTGCCGAACACGTTTTTTACATAGTGCGGCAGCTTAACGTCTGGGATGCGCCCGTTAAGGTTCTTCCCGCTGTCAAACATCAGCCTGTCATCTGCAAGGATGATCTTCTCGCTGTCATATATCTCACCGGCGTTCCGGCTGTATGCGATGTCCAGGTCTTTCATTTCTTCGATTGCTTCCGCGTATATCGGCATTCCCAGCGGAGAGGAAAGGTCTACGTTGTTGGCAGCAGGGGTGCGGAACACTCCGTACATGGGGGAATCAAGTCTTTCGTTCCCGCCCTTGAGAATCGGCGGCGTTTCCTCCAGCAGATCAGCCCACTTTGTCTGCTCCAGCGGGATAGGATCGCCGAGGGATTCGCTGCTCTTTGATACATATGCCCTGTTGGATATCACATACGGGTATATCACGCCCGCCTCCGTCCTCGTCTCGACAAACCTATGATACTCCAAGCGTGTATAAAACTTTTCGTTAGCCGCATAGCTGTCTTTAAACACAACGCCCGTTATATTCCCGTTATCGTCCTGCTCCGTCACGAAAAAGTCCAGAGGGGTAAACATATCAAGCCCGCCGCCATTAGGCTTTACAATGATCGTGCCATAAGCACAGCCATACTCTACCCAATGTCGTAGGCTATAATATGCTTTATCAATTTGCTCCTGCAACCACGCCCCGCGTGTGCCGCCGTTAATTTGGATTTTAATTCCCAGCGTGACGAGCCGCGCCGTCTCGGAGCATACCGCCTTTGCAAAATTTATAGTCTTTATTCGATTATCTGCGTCTAACCAGTACGGCGCGCCGCGGTAGATGTTGGCACACTCTGCAACCTTTGCCATCATCTGCGCAGACGTGGTATCCTTTACCCTGAAATCTTTCTCAGCCTGCTTTTTAAATATCATACCTATCCACCTTTTAACAGTTGCTATTAAACCCATTATGCGCTATGCCCTCTTCTCATCGCCATAGGAGATATAGCATACCGCAGGGCGTCTATCCAATGATCGTTACCATCTGGGTAATCTGCTATTACCTCCCCATTTCCATCTACCTCATGCTCATATTCTGTAATTTCCTTGTACGCCCGCGGGGTTCTAGCGGGGTCAATGACAATTGTTCGACACTGCAGCCATTCAAAGGTATACTTCCGGCTTCCTGGTGTTACGATGGCGTTTCTGGCAGGGATCCCAGCATCCCGAAGATCCACAATGCTCTCCTGTTCATCCACGCCGCACATCAGCGCATAATCTTCGTACCCTTTGTCCTTTATCATCTGCGCCATATCTGCGTTTCTGATCTTGCACCCGCCCAGCTCATCCAGCAGTACAATTTTCTCCTTATTCGGGACATATGCCGCACGGATAAATGCTTTCGGGTCCGGATACCATCCGAAGTCTTGACCTTGATAAATTGACTGGTATGTCTGGATCTCATCGTCGGTTATCGTGCGGATCTCCAGCATGTCGAAGATATTGGTTCCCAGTCCCACAGGCTCGCCCAGGTACTCGTGCCGATATGCCCGCTCATTCGTGGTCTTGAGATGCTCTGCGTCGGCTATAAACTGATCGCCCAGCCAGTCAGCAGGAACGCTTGTATAATCGCTCTTATGCCGATAACTGTCATCTCTCGGCTCGCTGACATACACATTCGCCCAGTTACTCCGGCTGATGGGTGGGTTAAAGGACTTGAACACCACAAACTTGCTCCCGCCACGGAGAACAGACTGCTGTACTGTACGGATTTCTTCAATCCCGGCGAACTCGTCAAGTTCCTCGAACCAGAGATACTTAAAATACCCTCGGCTCGTCTTAATTGACTTCGTTTTCTTTGCCTTGTCCAGCCCCCGGAAAATGATCTTCTGCCCGGTAGGCTTATACACATACTGCATGGGGCTGACGCTGGATGCCCACAGGTCATTGGCTCCCAGCGCGTCAATCGCCCACGCAATCTGTTCAAAGACGGATTCCCGGAGTGTGTTTCCCACCTTTCGGAACACTACCGCATTGCTAAAAACTCCATCCTTTGCGTCCTGCATCATCCCCAGAACGATCTCTACGGATATGAATGAAGACTTACAGCTACCGCGACCGCCATAGCAGGTATAATAAGTGTGCTTGCCCTCGATAATATCGTTATGTATATCGTAAAAAGATGGAGCGATTATGTCCGTCAGAAATATCTCTGCTTTCACTCTCCTATTCCTTCCCAGACCTCGGTATGTTATTCACAATAACGATTCCGCCGGTATCTGTGTTCTGTGCCACATCAACCTTTCGCTTTGCCAATTCAACAGCGGCCTTTGTTCTCTCCGCCAGCGGTGCGTCAAGTCCGAACTGGTCTTTCACCTCGCCTCGCATGACAGACGTAAAATACCGCATTACTTCCGCAGCAGAGGCGATACGGCTGTCCTCAATCTGTTTCTGCCGTTCTTCGATGTATTCAATTATCTGAGGCTTTCTCAGGTTTTCGGAGCCTGTGGCGTATGCCGCTTTCTTCTTATACCCTGCCCGCTTCGCCGCCTCTGTCGCATTCCCGCACTCTATATAATAATCCGCAAACGCCTTTTGCTTCGGTGTTAGCATTTTTTCACCGTCCCTTCGACTGCTCCCATATATCTGTCAAACATTTCACCACCTCAATCGCGCTCGCCGTCCGTAAGATCTCGTAGTCCCTCATCCTCCATCCGTTCCGCCCGTTTTGAAGTGTAGGTGTTGTTAAGATCCACATCGTTATCATCCTGTCCTGCTCTTCGCTGTAAAATTGGCTGGTAGAAATTTTGATTACGAGCCCCGTGGACAGTATGGCGCGCTGAAGCTTTTTCATGACAGCATTACAATTCATATCATACCCCATACAGTTATTATTCTATTTTACCATTCTCGTTTCCTGATCCGCGTACCCCTTTTACACAATTGCATGTCCTTCCAGTATCATATAGCTGTTGTATAGATATATCGTTTTCCTGCGATGCCCATAAAAATCTTTCCTCCCGATAGGGATGTTGCATATCTTTGAGATGTTGTCATACCCCAGCCCCGATGTCAAACTAAAAAACAGATATTGCGCCAACTCTGCATATGCGCTTTCCGCAGCCAAAAGCAGCAGTTCCAATTCCCTCCCCTTTGCGTTTTTGCACTTGTCTTCTATTTTTTTTACCTCATTGTATGTCAGACCGTAACCATTAAAGTATGTGTCCCTTGTTCCCACATTTCCCACCTTCTTTCTTTTTGCTTTATTTTTTTGTAACCATATCCAACTCCCGCAGGATATATCTGTGCAGACAGAGGGAACCAGCACACAAGCTGGCGCGCCGGATCCGACCGGTTAGGTGTAATTCTGCGGCTTCCCCTCTGTTTTTGGTATCATCTATTCCCGATGCAGAAGAACGTATCTTCGTCCCAGCATCCCTCATCATGGTCATATCTGTAATATCCAATGTCTCCATCTTCATTCACAAACGGCGCTGTGTAAGAATAATAGCAAGGACATCCTTTGGGATAATATGTGATTACCATCTCGTTTCCAAGCATCGGGCACTCTATCTCCCCCCACTCTTCAACGTCATCGTTCCATTTTAACCATTCAATCGGCATTGTCCGCCTCCATCAAATCTCATCTTTGTTAATTAACAATAGGTACCACTTTATGCATATATGTTGCACTCAATCTTTAACGCCCCTTTTTAGTTTCTTTGCTATCTCACAAATAACATTTACAGTGACTCCATTTCCTGCCTGCTTATATAACTGACTATCTGAATTAACAAACGCTGCTTTTTCAAAATAATCATCTGCCCACCCCTGAAGTCTAAAACATTCTTTTGGCGTTAACTTTCGGATTGCTATGTAACACTGAAGCTTTTCATACCAGACCGCGTATACAATCAGTTCATCTGATACCTGCACGAAAATCCCTTGATTGCAGCTTGTATCAAGCGTGTTTGCTGTTGCTTCCTTGACCTCAATCGCAATTCCATGCCGGTCCTGTCCTGTCAACGTGAACATCGGCTCTCCATCATCTTTAAATCGTCTTCCATTCTGACGTTTTTCTGCTCTGTCGGGTGTTAATACTGGAATTGCAATTCCGCTGTCCTGCCCTGCATGATTCGCCATGCCTTTGTAGTATCTTGCTTTCAAGCATCGTGCCTGCTCTGTCATCTGTGAGCCTTCGTAGCACAAATCAATGAAACACGGCAATGTAACATGATGACCTCTTTCACCGCCTTGTCCAGTATCAAGTGCTTCTGTTGCTCCTTCTGGTGCAAAGACCTGCGCATTTCTTCTGTATCCGTCTTTATGACCGACTATTTGAACACTATTTTCCCCGTCTGTTCCTTCGACAGGAAATACTTTTGCGGTACTTCGTCCTCTAAGATGTCCGATAATAAAACACCTTTCTCTGTTTTGCGGCACTCCAAAATCTTTAGAGTTGAGAACTTGCCACTCTGCATCGTACCCCTCCCTGTCCATTTCAACGAGCAGCCTGGCGAAATCCCATCCTCCATTAACACTAAGCAAATTCTTAACGTTCTCAATGAAAAGGTAAGTGGGTTTATTTTCTTCCTCGAGCTGTCCGATAAGGTACATAACTCTGAAAAACAGGCTCGAGCGGTTTCCTTGAAATCCAATTTGCTTTCCTGCGACAGAAATGTCCTGACATGGGAATCCGAAGCACCAGCAGTCTGCCCTTGGAATGTCTCTTGCATATACTCTTCGAATGTCATTTGCGTACCATTCTCCATTTCTGTATTCCTCCTTCAATATTTCTTTTTGCCGTTTCTTCAACGGCACTTTTTCTAATGATTCTCTTTGTTTCTGCGTGAGTAGGTGCATAGAGATATAGCTTGCCGTTGCAAATTTGTCAAACTCGCAAAATCCAACACATTTATGCCCCGCCAACTCCATTCCTTTTCTAAACCCGCCTATCCCCGCAAAGAAATCAATAAATTGCATTTTCTCTCCCCACTTTCAAACTGGTTCCTGCTCTATTGCTGGCATATATGGATCAGGGAGTGGCATCCAAGCTGCCACATTTGGATTATCCCATTCTTCGTATCCCTCAATAAGCCACCCTTCCCTGTAGTATGCCCCAATCTGTATTGCGCCCTCAAATGTTATCGCATTATATATCCCGGAAACAGTTACCAGGACAGTAACATCATCTTCCGGCAACCGATCCGTTACGGGAATCCATCTGTTTTCTGTCATTTCTCCTCCCTCCCATCTGCCCGCAGGATGCTATTTGCGTCCATCTCGTCATCCGCGGCAAGCTTTGCATGTTTCCAACATGTATAGCAGTCGTTACTCCAACTTGTTCCCCCGATTCTGAAGGCATACACCTTACCGTTTTCATACTTTGCAAAATGCCTTCTATCCCACATATCATTTTCTGAATCTCTTACCAAAATCGGCGTATCTACTGGCACTTTCGACCAATCAATCGGAGTCCCGATGTATTCTGCATTGCACCACTTTATAAAGTTGTTGACACACCCAGCGGTGGTATTCAAGTAACACTCCCTGCAACTTATTGCTTTACACATACACGGCACTCCATTTTTTACAGCAACAATATGCCCTGTGCATACAATATCCAAAATCTTTTTTGCGTATTTTTCTCTATTTTTCATTATCATTTTCCTCTCATTTTCCCTTAAACAGCTCGCTATGCAACTGTACGCCTGTTATGTCCTTGCAGGCCTTGATAAGCTCCGCCACGTTGCAGTTATACTCCTGCTGTATAGCGTCCATCTGCTCTGTCAAACGCTGGATCCGCACGCCGCCGAATCCTTCCGCCCGGTTTAGCGATAAAAACAAGCAGGCTCTCACTTGAGCGTTTGTCCACTTAATCTGCTGCCGCCGCATATATAGCCACCGCTGCGGGGACAACCGCATGTTTATGTCACCGTTTAAAAAAGCCAAATCTTTCCAGCTCCGGTCACTCCCCGGAATCCGCAGGTCAATTCCGGTCTGTTCGTCGAGCATCTGTATCATGCTTTTGGCATTCGTGCTGGAACATTCTTCCCAGATGACCTGCGTCTGGTCAAACACATTCATGATCCTCTTCGTTCCCCATCCCCACTCACGGCGCAGAGCAATGGCAGCCGAACAATAGATTAGCGGCGTCCGGATGTTAAGTTCTTTATCCAACTCTCGCTCTGCCTTTTCGATGGCTATTTCCATCGTTGTCTTTTTCCGTCCCATGTTCTCTTCTCCATCTTTCGTGTTCTCCGTGGCACGCGGTAGCCCTCTGCGTTTTTATACATTCACACTCTCCTATTACTATGCAAAGCGCATCTGTCCAGACTCATCTGGCTGTACCCTATCCAGCCTACAAATAGGCTGCCTTTTCGCTATACATAATTCAGGGCAACTTTTATAAATAATCTTCAAATCTTTTCACAGCTGCAAAGGCAAATCTTGAATTTACCCATCGCTGCATCCGTCTCAATTCATCCCCCTGCGCTCTCTTATATTTATCATAGATCATCACATAGGGGCTGTATCCCATATCTCGTAGTGTATATATCCGCTCTAAATCTTGATCTAGTGTAGTGTCAAATCCACACAGTACATATACTGTCATTTTCTGGCGCTTCCATCCGGTAAGTTTCTGGAACATTTCGAATTTTGGAATGATTTTCTCTTTGTCTTCGTATCTATCCCACGCAAAATGTATCTGCTTAATTTTCATCTGCCGGATATATTCTGCCTTTTCTTCTGTCATAATGCGAATATCACAGCCCTGAGAAAAATCTACCCATGCTCTGCTATCAATAAGCTGCTGGCTCAATTCTTTCCATTCCGAGCAAGCAAACATATTGGGATCAAGCAGGACGATATTCTTCTGACCGTTCCAAAACTCGGACAAATCGGCAATCTTCTTGGAACATCTTCCCTCTTTCTTCCCTACGATGCAAAAATCGCACCCACGGGGACATCCTCTTGTAAGGAACCCATATGCTACGTCTTTACATAAATCCGGGTAAAGAGTGTAATCCGGATATATATGTTCAATTTCTTTTGGTAGAGGATCCCCACCGTCCGGGTAATAGTACCCTGTTCCACCTTTTATTACCTCCCCTGCGCATACCGGATGCGGATAATCTGGTGTAAATGTAAACACTTTACTCATGTATACCCGATCCGGCGGCTCTATCCATGCGGTCAGCGGATTATACCACTCAACATTATCTCCCTGCTGCTTATGCCATGCAGATAACTTCATAAGAGGCAAACTCGGAAAATTATGTCCATCAACATCAATTAGTTCTATTTTCATATTTTTCAATACAATTTAACCTTTTACACCGTTCGTATTCTTGCCCATGTATTCCATGCAAAATATAAAATGCTGGGCATTCCTTTTTTAAGCATGGCTCAAAATAAGCCTTCGTAACGTCTCCGGTTCCTTTTAATATTGGTGGATAAGTCACTGTTGTGACGCGGAACGGGCAAATATTTATTTCTTTCTCTCGCATTTACTATTCCTCCACTTCCACAATTTCCCCGTTTTCCATCGTGTACCATGTGTCAGCCTTAATTTTTTCCCCGTCAATGCGTACCATCTTTGCGCTTTTTAAAGACCATTCTTTTTGCCCCGAGCAACCTCTTCCGTTTTCTTCCCAGTCTGCAAGCACGATATATGCCCCGACAATTCCTTTTGCCTTGCTTTTGTATCCCCAAGCTACCGCAACGCTTTCTGGGTTCCCTGCGATTGCGCTACCGCAATATCCTGTCGCGGAGGATGCACTGCATTTGCCTGTAGCGGAGGAAGCGCCGTAGTATCCTGTCGCGGAGGAAGCGCCGTAGTCTCCTGTAGCGGAGGAAGCGCCGTAGTCTCCTGTCGCGGAGGATGCACTGCATTTGCCTGTAGCGGAGGAAGCGCCGTAGTCTCCTGTCGCGGAGGAAGCGCCGTAGTCTCCTGTCGCGGAGGAAGCGCCGTAGTATCCTGTAGCGGAGGAAGCGCCGCGGTCTCCTGTAGCGGAGGAAGCGCCGTAGTCTCCTGTAGCGGAGGAAGCGCCGTAGTCTCCTGTCGCGGAGGAAGCGCCGTAGTATCCTGTAGCGGAGGAAGCGCCGTAGTATCCTGTCGCGGAGGAAGCGCCGTAGTATCCTGTCGCGGAGGATGCACTGCATTTGCCTGTAGCGGAGGAAGCGCCGTAGTATCCTGTAGCGGAGGAAGCGCCGTAGTATCCTGTCGCGGAGGAAGCGCCGTAGTATCCTGTAGCGGAGGAAGCGCCGCGGTCTCCTGTAGCGGAGGAAGCGCCGTAGTCTCCTGTAGCGGAGGAAGCGCCGTAGTATCCTGTCGCGGAGGAAGCGCCGTAGTATCCTGTAGCGGAGGAAGCGCCGTAGTATCCTGTAGCGGAGGAAGCGCCGCGGTCTCCTGTAGCGGAGGAAGCGCCGTAGTATCCTGTAGCGGAGGAAGCGCCGTAGTCTCCTGTAGCGGAGGAAGCGCCGCGGTCTCCTGTAGCGGAGGAAGCGCCGTAGTATCCTGTAGCGGAGGAAGCGCCGTAGTCTCCTGTAGCG
>ERZ791734.657-NODE-657-length-42531-cov-11.496892_pt1 | contig 42531 bp, 81 predicted proteins | sample MGYA00509953_ERZ791734 | MGnify/ENA primary metagenome ERZ791734 (study PRJEB30046, sample SAMN00792038) | human gut metagenome | study: EMG produced TPA metagenomics assembly of the A metagenome-wide association study of gut microbiota in type 2...
CGATCAGGGCGCAGCCTCCGCCACAGGCGATCAGGGCGCAGCCTCCGCCACAGGCTATCAGGGCGCAGCCTCCGCCACAGGCGATCAGGGCGCAGCCTCCGCCATAGGCTATCGGGGCGCAGCCTCCGCCACAGGCTATCGGGGCGCAGCCTCCGCCACAGGCGATCAGGGCGCAGCCTCCGCCACGGGCTATCGGGGCGCAGCCTCCGCCACAGGCGATCAGGGCGCAGCCTCCGCCACGGGCTATCGGGGCGCAGCCTCCGCCACAGGCGATCAGGGCGCAGCCTCCGCCACAGGAAAAGCCGGTGTTGCTCTTGCGGCTGGATGTGAATGCAAAGCAATGGGCGCACTCGGCTGCGCGATCTGCTGCGTCGAGCGCGGCGAGTGGGACGGAAATACATATCCGATCATTGCTGTCAAGGCAGCGATTGTCGATGGCGAAACGATCAAGCCTGATACTTGGTATCGGCTGGAGAACGGGGAATTTGTGGAGGTGGAATGATGGCCACACGCACCGAGGAGATATACATACCGTGCGAATGCCGGGTGTCAATTTTCTTCCCAGCCGGGCATATCGAATGCGATATTTGCCCGCTGCTGCAAACCTATAGCAGACGGCAGTGCATGCGGACTGGGGAATTGATTCCGGCGTGGCAGAAACGCGGGTATTATTGCCCGCTGGAGATTCCGGGCGAGCTGATACCGCCCGAAACTGATGACCCGAAGGAGGACTTGGAAAACAAATGAAATTAACAGAAAAGCTGAATGCCATTCAGGCGCAGCTAAAAGCGCCGAAGGACAAGAAGAATAGCTTCGGCGGTTACAACTACCGTTCCTGCGAAAGCATTTTGGAGGCTGTGAAGCCTCTGCTTCAGGCGCAGAGCTGCATTCTGACGATATCCGACGAGATTGTAGAGATCGGAAACCGCATTTATGTTAGGGCAAAAGCTACGATTTCCGATGGTGAGGGCGAGTATACGACGTATGGCTTTGCCCGTGAGCCGGAAAGCAAGAAGGGTATGGACGAGCCGCAGGTAACAGGTACGGCCAGCTCTTACGCCCGCAAGTACGCACTGAACGGCCTTTTTGCAATCGACGATACGAAGGACGCGGACACGGACGAATATGCAAAGGAAACGGGCCGGACAGCGAAAAGCCAGCCTGCGCAGGCGAGGAAAACAGCGCCGCAAGCAGCTGCAATGTCATTTAATTGCGCAGTCTGCGGCCAGCAGATTGTGGGCGAAATGATCAACGGACATATGTATTCTGGCGTGAGCATTGCGGAGCAGACGGCCAAGAAGTTTGGCCGCTGCCTCTGCTGGACGTGCGCACAGAAGCAGGGAAAGGAGAAAAAGAATGCTGAATAAAATCGTTATGATGGGCCGCCTGACCCGTGACCCGGAGCTTCGGCAGACGCAAAGCGGAAATTCTGTTGCATCCTTCACGCTTGCCTGCGACCGCGATTTCGCGGCGCAGGGCGCGGAGAAGGAAACGGATTTTATTGATGTTGTCGCATGGCGGAATACAGCTGATTTTGTCAGCAAGTATTTCTCCAAGGGCCGCATGGCCGTCGTGTCTGGCCGTTTGCAGATCCGCAACTGGGAAGACAAAGACGGGAACAAGCGCAAGACGGCGGAGATCGTCGCAGAAAGCGTTTATTTCGGCGACAACAAGCGGGACGGGCAGAATGCTTCTGCCGCTGCGCCGACCTCTTCGGAGTTCAAGCCGCTGCCGAGCACAACGCCGGTTCCGTTCTCTGCGCCGGATATGCCGCAGATGGAGATCGGCGATGAAAACGAGCTTCCGTTCTGAGGGCTGACGGATGGGAGATAAAAAGGAATACGTCAAGCTGTGGCTGAGTTACAGGAGCTATTTCGAGGCGTACAGTGCCGCTGAGGTGGGGCGCTTGGTGCTGGCCGCGATGGATTATCGCGAGTCGGGAGCAGAGCCAGAGTTCAGCGGGAGTGAACGTTTCATTTGGCCTGCGATTCGACGGGACATTGACGAATCCGTAGCGGCTCAAAAAGCCATCTCCGCGTCCAGAAGCGAGGCAGGAAAGCAGGGCGGTCGGCCTGAATCCGAAAAAGCAAATGCTTTTGACGAAAGCAACGAAAAGCAAAAAAAGCAAATGCTTTCCGAGGAAAGCAAAAAAAGCTATGGACAAAGGAAAAGGACAAAGGACAAGGACAAGGACAAGGACAGTATTCTTTCCCCCCTACCCCCCACGCTGCGCGAAGCAGTTGAAAAATGGGTGGCGTACAAGGGCGAACGACGGGAGGAGTATAAGCCTGTTGGCCTGCAAAGCCTTGTCACACAGATCACGAAAGCCGCAGAGGAATATGGCGAGGCTGCAATGATCGACGTGATAACCCGCTCTATGGCCGCAAATTACAAGGGGATCGTGTTTGACTGGCTGAAAGAGGCCAGCACACGCCCTGCGGCGCTTGGCCGCGCTGCAAAGCCCGGCTACGGTGTGCAGGGGCACCACGACGAACTGAATCCACTGGAACGTGCGGCTGTGGACAGGGTGATGGGGCCTGTATCGAAGGGTGCTGCTCGGATGCAACATGGCATACAGCGCCACGAGGATGAGCTGGATACGATCCAGCAGGCGGCAATAGACCGGATGCTTGCGGAAAACTAGATGGGAATAGGAGAAAAGGAAATGAGTAAACCCAAATACATGAAAGGCGATTGCATTCGGTCGCTGGACGATTTGGTGCTGCAAGAAAACATCTTCTGGAACGGGAGAATTTGGAACCGAAAGTGGTTCATGAACCTTCAGATTCAACTGCTTCTGTCTCTAATCAAGCACAAGGCACTAAAGTACGCTGTGAGGCGGGACGGCAGCACAATGGGAGTGTTTGTCGAGCCGGTATTGTGGCATAAACTCAACGAACGCCCGCTGACGGATGCGGAAAAAGCTGAATTTTCCGAGCATGGCTATTTGGATTTTGAAATCCCGGAGTATATGTTCGACTGCCCTATGCCTGATGATGAACAGGAAATTCTAGTCGCAACCGAGTGGGGAGTGGACAAAGATGTGTGCCGCGTCGATACCGACGATTGGGGAAACCATTCGTTTGGATTGGAGGGATGCGGAGATTGGGACAGCGTGATCGCGTGGGCGGAAAATCCGAAGTACGATTCGGAGGGGAAATGAAATGGACTTAGAACAAACCGCGATTGAGCGGCTGCGGATGGCATCAGAAATGAGCCTGCGCTTGTGCTATCGGCAGAATCAGCTTTTGATTGGAGGAAAACGATGATTGCTCGCGTCTTTCCTAGAAAAACGAACGCTTCCCCAACGGATGCGCTCGCATTCTTCGGCCAGCCGACAATCGAAAATATCGCCGACTGCATCAAGGCGGACGTGGCAGAGGTACATATCTCCGTAACGTTTACGTGGGATCTCGAAAGGGCCGAAGATCTGTACTACGCATGGCAGATCCTCGGCGTTCCGGTGGAGGTCGGCGGCCCGGCGTTTGATGATCGTATGGGAGACTTTACGCCTGGGCTGTATCTGCGGGACGGAATGATCTTCACCTCGCGCGGTTGCACAAAGGATTGCTGGTTCTGCTCCGTGCCGCGCTGTGCACACGGAGAAATCAAAGAGCTGCCGATTGTGGATGGATGGAACATCCTCGACGACAACATTCTCGGCACGTCCGAACGCCATTTTCGGGCGGTCTGTGAAATGCTCAAGAGACAGAAGCACCCGGCGCTCTTTACGGGCGGCTTAGAACCGGCGCTATTGCAGCAATGGCAAGCGGAACTTCTGCACGAGATAAAACCGGCAAGGCTATACACGGCGTATGACACCCGCGATGATCTGGAACCGCTGATCGAGATGGGAAATAAGCTGCGGACGGCAGGATTTCGCCCAGCGAGCCACACCATGTGCTGCTATTTGCTGTGCGGCTACGACGGAGATAGCTTTGAGGATGCTGAAAAGCGCCTGACGCAGACCATGCAAGCAGGATTTGTGCCGTATGCCATGCTGTTTCGCGGAGAGGACGGAAAGTACGATTCTGAATGGCGGAGATTCCAGCGCGAATGGTGCCGCCCGATTATCACGGGAAAGAAATTTAATGAGTATTGGAGAGGAAAACTATGACAGACAAGGAAATCGTGCAGGCGCTGCGGGTATGCTCCCGCAGAACAGACGCACAAACTTGTGCGAAATGCCCATTGTTTGACAGCGAGGATTGTATGGGCGACATGATGGTTGGTGCAGCTGACTTGATCGAGCGCCTGACCGCCGAGAACGCGAAGGCAGAAGCCGAGAGGGACGCGCTGCGGGAGAAGAAGCGGTGGATTTCCGTGACAGAAAAAACGCCAGAGTATGATATGCCGCAGCTTGCGCTAAATGCTGACGGGGATGCACTCATTGCAAATTACGCATACGGCGAATGGTTTGATACATGGGGGCAAGACGTGGAGGTCACCCACTGGCTTCCGCTGCCGGAAGTGCCGGGGGAAGGAGAAAAGGCATGATAGCTGTTTTAATCAGCATCCGCCCGAAGTGGTGCGAGAAGATCATAAGCGGAGAGAAAACGATCGAGGTGCGCAAGACGCGACCGAAGATGGATACGCCGTTTAAGTGCTATATCTACTGCACAAAACCGGAGGAAAAGCTACTCACCATTATGAAAGACGGCGATGAGAATTATGGAGAGACGTATCACGGCAAGCCGGTTTTCATAAAGACGGAAAAAGCGCCGACCACTGGCTTATGGGATAAGCGGCAAAAGGTTATCGGGGAATTTCTATGCGACGACATTTTTGAAAGGATCGTCAGAGTAGGAGCAATCTGTGAACCGCCGAAATATTGCATCTGCGATTGGAACATGGACTGCACACCACTTGATACGCTTCTTGCAGATGCCTGCCTGACAAAAGACGAGCTGGAGAAGTATCTGGACGGTGGCGTTGGCTACGGATGGCACATTTCCAACCTCAAGATTTACGACACCCCGCGCGATCTGCGGGAATTTTACGCTGTGCCAAATGAGGTAGAGGTAGCGCTCAAGGCAAAACCCAAGCCGGTCACCCGCCCGCCGCAGAGCTGGCGGTATGTGGAGGAAGAACTATGGAACGACTGACTTATTTCAAAGACGGATACTGGCGGGTAAATTTCAGCGGAGTGCAGTACCAGGCGGATTTTGTTGATCGCCTCGCGGCCTACGAGGACACGGGCCTGACGCCGGAGGAAATCAAGGCTCCATTTACGGAGGACACGATGATAAATCTGGCAGCGCAGGCGCTGGGAGTGGAGCCTAGCCGCCTCCGCGAGCTTGCCGAGGCCGACAAGGACGGGCGCGTCATTATATTGCCGTGCAAGGTGTACGAGACTGACGGGGTGAGGGTGTATGAGCACACGGTGCGCGAGGTCATCTACGAGACGGCAGGCGGCCCGGCTTTCGATAAAAATGCAATCGGGAAGAGCATATTTTTAACCCGCGAAGAAGCCGAGAAGGCTTTGCGGGAAATGGAGGGCAGGCCATGACCAGAAAACGTGCAAGAAAGATCCTCATGTCTATCGGCACGAGCAGAAACCATGCAAACTGGGGGCTGACGGCAAAGCCGTGCTGGAAGACAAATGCCGGTGTGGTAGAGGACACGCTGACGATCACCCTGTACGCGAAGCTGCTGCGGGCAAGAATGGAGGGCAAGAAGGATGGCTAAGCACATAACAAGCGCACAACTGCAGGAGATAATGGACGCGGCGGAAAGAGGACTCGATGAATACAACGAGGTACTGCGGCGGATCGCCGGAATCGAGGCAAGAGAATATACCTCATACCAGTATTTTGATGAACGCGGCGAATACATAGGCGACGACAACGAGATGCTGCTTGAAGATATACTGGATAACGCAGGTGTGGAGGTACACGATGCCTGAAGAATACATCAGCCGCGAAGCGGCGCTGGAAATTACAACGCGGACGTGCGGGGATTACGCTGCGGCGTTTGCAGAAATCAGGAAGCTGCCCGCCGCTGACGTTGCGGAGGTCTGCTTCCCCGCAGAACTGCACGTTGGAGATCGCGCGTGGAAGAAAGCCATGAGCATCCTCGACAAAAAATATGCGGAAGCGAAAAAGCTGCCGTTCGTCCGTGATCCGCTGGCATGGGCACTGTACCACACTTGGAAGGAGTTCGATGATGGGAAACGCTGTGACTGAAGAATATATCCGTCGCTCAGAAGCACTGGACGCGATTCGTCGGTTTTCAACTGAAAACGGGTCTGTGCTTGGCTATCACAGTGGCGCAATCGACCTCGCAATGGAGGCAATAGAAGCCATCCCTGCTGTTGATGCAGCACCGGCTGTGTACGGCACATGGATGGAAGAAGACGGCATGCAGATCTGCTCAAATTGCGGTGAAGAACACGAATGGGATGACTACCGTGCATCTTACTGCGAGGACTGCGGAGCAAAAATGAGGAGGATGAACGATGCTTGAGGGCTATATCAGCCGCGAAGCGGCGCTGAAAGCGGCCAATGAATGGGTAAGCGAGGCGTGCATGGCGCCCGTGATGAGGGTAAGCCGATTGCTCGATAAACTTGCGAAAGTGCCCGCCGCCGACGTTGCGGAGGTGGTGCATGGACAGTGGTGCGTAAGCAAGATCCGCTCGATTGAAACTGTTTTTTACTGCTCGGAGTGCAAGCGAACGGTGACAGTAGGCAATGATTTCTTTGGCGAAGCTCCCCAAAGCGCCTCGGCAGCATATCCATATTGTCATTGCGGCGCGAAGATGGATGGTGCAGCCGAATGAGCGGGCTGCGGTTTGCTCGTGGGCGCGCGAAAGGAGGGAAACTGATGCAGGATTGCTGCCTGACTTGCAAGAGTCTGGAATACAGAAAGAACTACGTTTACCCGTATCGGTGCCTGAAGCACAAGGCCGAACGGTTCTCGGAGAATGAGTTGGAACGGATGTACTTTTCCGGAGAAGAATGCAAAGACTTTGAACAAAGGAGGTGGCCCGATGGGCACAATTCTGGCGATTGACCCCGGCAATATTCAATCCGGCTATGTGGTGGTCGAGCACGACGGCGAAGAAATTCGCCGCGTGCTGGAGGCCGGGAAAATCGAGAATCCGGCAGTGACTGATATGCTGGATCGGAAGCTTTATGCGAACTGCATAGACGTTGCAATCGAGATGATCGCGGGCATGGGCATGACGGTCGGACAAGAGGTGTTCGATACCTGCGTCTGGATCGGGCGATTCTGGGAAATCGCGTTGAGGTCGGGCGGATATGAGCCGAAGAGGATCTATCGCCGGGAAGAAAAGCTGAATCTGTGCGGCTCACTATCTGCCAAAGATGCAAACATCCGGCAGGCCCTCGTCGACCGCTACGCGCCCGGTCAGCCGAGTTTCGGCAAGGGCACGAAGAAAGCCCCCGGCTTCTTCTACGGCTTCTCTGCGGATATGTGGGCGGCGATGGCTGTCGCCGTGACGTATTTTGATAAGTACGTCAAGGGGGTAAAGCTATGAGCAAGGCGCAGCGAAAGCCTCCAAGACCGCCGATGCAGCTGACGTGCGATGCCTGCGGGAAAACGTTTATGCGCGCACCGTCGAAGTACAAGGCAAAATATAATTTTTGCAGCGAGGCGTGCGCCTGGGCGGCACATAGGGATGCTGTGATGGGCCGGGCGGAGCGCGTGCGGATCCTGATTACACGGTCAATCCCGGTATACCCGGAAATGCGGCCCGTTCGCGGGCGGATATATCCTGCCGAGAAATACAAATACAGGACAAACCGGACGGGCTACGTCGTCGAGGTGGGCGGCAAACGCGTATGTGTGAGGGTGGACGAATGCAGGGAAATCTAGGGCTTACACCGGTGCAGGCTCCGTGCAAAGGCTGTGCGGACAGGCACACCGGCTGTCACACGGACTGCACCCGATACATAGCATTCCGCCGGGAGGCGGACAGATACAAGCAGGAGCAATCAAAGGACGCGGCGAGATATGCAACGACAAGGGGCTGTATGCGGACGCTGCACGATGCGAACCGCGCAAAGCGGGAGGGGAGGCAACATTACTGATGAGCACGCCGCGATACGGCTGGTGGGCCTATGCAAAATGGATGATCCGCAGCTATAAGGGCGGCGGGCTGATGACGAAGGCCGAGCGCGCTGCCGTTGCGGATGCAATCGCAGAGACGGAACAGCTCGTTGACGGCGCGGAGCGACTCCGGCTCATAGATTTGGTTCTTTGGAAGCGGACGCATACCCTGCAGGGCGCTGCGATGGCGGTTTATGTGTCCGAACGCACCGCGCAGGAGTGGCACAGGCAATTTATTCGCCTTGTGGGGCAAAAAAGAGGGCTTTTGTGAAAAAGTCTGCGTCCCAGAGCCAAATTTAACATTTATCATAAGAGGCGTAGAGGCAATCTACGTCTCTTCTTCACCCTCCTCCTTGTTTCTGTATTCTTGGGTAAATATAAATATATTTATATTTACCCGAGATACAGAAACGCAAATCAAGGGGCGGCGTGACCAGTTTTGGGCAGATCGAGTGAACAAGATGCACCCTTGGGGCGGGGGACTGGTGACAAATGGAGGAGCTTATGCAAGTGACGTACACGGAACAAGACATGGACAGATGGATCAAAATCTGTATGCGCTTAATCGAGAAATTCAGAGGGCAACTGCAAGCAGAATATGGCTCTGACATTTACAGCGCAATCAAAATGTTCGATAAGCTGTATGAGGAACAAAATGCAGAAATGCCACTGCTGTGGTATGAATATTGTGCGGCGGGGTTTGAAGAACATTTGTAAAAAACGTGTGACAGTTTACAGGAGGTGAGCGTGTGCCAGGAGGAGCGCCGAGAAAATGGAAAAGTGTAAGCGCGATGCAAAAGGCAATTGACGCTTACTTTGAAAAATGCGAAGGCGAACCGTTGATTATCGACGGCGAACAGCAGAGGGACAAATACGGCGTCCCTATCTTCATCAATGTGAAGCCGCCGACAATTACAGGGCTTGCGCTTGCGCTTGGGTTTACAGGCAGGCAGGCGCTACTTGACTATCAGGCGCGGCCAGAGTTCGCGGACACGGTTACGCGCGCGAAGGCCAGATGCGAGGAATACGCAGAAATGAGGCTGTATGACAAAGACGGTGCAAACGGCGCGAAATTCAGCCTTGGGTGCAATTTTGGTTGGCGTGAAGTCAACGAAACAAAATTGACTACAGACGCAGTTAAGGTAGTCATTGATGTCTGAAATCCGTCTGTCAGATAAAATCGGCCCTGCGTTCTACAGCGTAGCTCGTGATGTGTTTCAGCACGGTCACACGCATTATGATTTAACCGGCGGGCGCGGCTCGTTGAAGTCTTCCACGGTGTCGGTGCTGGTGCCGCTGATTCTGATTCAGAACCCAAACACACACGCGCTCGTCTTGCGCAAAGTGGCAAACACGATCCGCGATAGTGTTTATGCACAGTATATCTGGGCAATCGGCGAGCTGGGTATGGCGGCGTATTGGGAAGCAAAGGTTTCCCCGATGGAGCTGATTTATAAACCTACAGGTCAGAAGATCATGTTCCGGGGTGCGGATGACCCGATGAAGATCAAATCCATCAAAGTGCCGTTCGGGTACATTGCCGTAACGCATTTTGAGGAAAAAGACCAGTTCGCGGGGCGTGCAGAAATACGAACGATCTTACAGTCTACAATGCGCGGCGGCTCTAAGTTCTGGAACTTTGAAAGCTATAACCCGCCGATCAGCCGCGATAACTGGGCAAACAAGGACAGCTTGGAGGAACGGGCCGACCGGCTGTGTCACAAGTCCACGTATCTGCAAGCACCGCCTGAATGGCTGGGAGAACAGTTTCTTGCAGAAGCGGAACACCTGAAAGAGACAGATGAACGCGCGTATCAGCATGAGTATCTCGGTATCCCGGTAGGAACCGGCGGAAATGTGTTTGACAGGATCGAGCTGCGGGAGATCACAGACGAAGAAGTCAAAGGCTTTGACCGAATCTATCAGGGAGTGGACTTTGGCTGGTTCCCAGACCCGTTTGCTTTTATACGGCTGCATTATGATCGGGCGAGAGAGACGATATATCTGTTAGACGAGATTTATCAAAATAAACTATCCAACGAGCAGAGTGCGACGATAATCAAACAGCGCGGATATGGCAATGTGCGTGTCATCTGTGACAGCGCGGAGCCAAAGAGCGTGGCTGACCTCCGGGCAATGGGATTGCCTGCGTATGAGGCTGTCAAGGGGCCCGGCTCGGTCGAATACGGTATGAAGTTCTTGCAGAGAAGAACGATTGTCATTGATAGAAAACGGACGCCGCATGCCTACGATGAGTTCGTGGGCTATGAATATGAAAGAAACAAAGACGGCGATATAATCAGCGGATACCCAGACGCAAACAATCATTTGATTGATGCGACGCGGTACGCCTTAGAGCCTGTGAGCCGTAGAATGGGAGTTATTGCATGACGGTTATCGATAAATTAAAGGAACTCGGGTATACGACAATCCCAGAGGAATTCTATACATATGTGTCCCTTTGGAAGTCGTGGTACGTCGGCAAAGTCAAGGGGTTTCATCAATACCGGCGATATAACGGACATAAGTGGACAAAGTGCAACCGTGCAAGCCTCGGCATGGCGAAAAAGGTTTGTGAGGACTGGGCGAACCTCTTGATGAACGAGAAAGTCCAGATCACACTTGAGGGGCCGAAAGAACAGGCGTTCGTTGATAGCGTCCTGACGGGGAACAACTTCACGGTCAAGGCGAACGAAATGCAGGAAATGAAATCTGCACTCGGAACTGTAGCGTATATCCCTCGTGTGGTCGGCCAAGCGGTCAACGAGAGCGGAGAGACCGTTCCGGGCGATGTTTCCGGTATCGCTCTTGACTATGTGACCATTGAGCACATTTTTCCGCTGGCTTGGCAGAATGGCTTTATTTCAGAGTGTGCTTTTGACAGCGTGGTCACACGGGATGGAAAAAACTATCTGTATTTGCAGATTCACCGGAAAGACGAAAACGGACTTTACGTCATCGAGAACAGCATTTACCGATACGAAAACGAAACGCTTGCCGACGCACTGCTCACCGATGTTCCGGGCTTTGAGCGAATTCCCCCTGTGGTACATACGGGAAGCGACAAGAGGCAGTTCGTCATCGACAGACCGAACATCGCAAACAATCTTGACTACCTGCTTCCGGTTGGTATCCCTGTGTATGCAAATGCAATCGACGTTCTGCGCGGCGTTGACTGTGCCTATGACTGCTACGTCAACGAGTTTGAAAACGGCCCGATGATGATGATGGTCAAAATGCCCGCCACAAGGTGGGAAGATGATGAACCGACGCTTGATGACAATGACCGGCGTTTCTATCTGCTTCCGGAGGATACGCAGCAAGGGAACGTTGTAGAGACAATTTCTCCGACGCTGAGAACCGAGCAGCTGAATGTAGGACTTCAAGACCAACTGAATGTACTGTCCAGTAAGTGCGGCTTCGGCGAGACCTATTACCGTTTCGACGGCGGCAGCGTCGCGACAGCAACGCAAGTTATCAGCGAAAACTCCACCATGTTCCGCACCATTAAGAAACATGAAATTGTGCTGGAACAAGCGCTAGTGGAGCTGTGCCGCATTCTGCTTCGGTTGGGGAACACGGCTATGAACGCCGGGCTGAATGAAGACGTGGAAATCTCTATAGATTTTGATGACAGCATCATAGAGGATAAAGCTACTGATTTCTCCCGCGATATGCAGCTTCTCAGCGCAGGCATCATGAACGACTGGGAGTTCCGCATGAAGTGGATGAATGAAGACGAGGCGACCGCAAAGGCGGCGCTGCCGAAGATGCAGGACATGACAACCGAAGGGCAACAGGAGGTAGAGTAATGGGAGACGAAAAAGTTCCTGCGGGAACGACATTCTGGGTAAACACCGGTGACGCCGCTGCGCCAGAATGGAGAGTATTCGGAACAGTAGCTGACGATAAAGAATCGGACGGAACATGAGCCATTACCCATTTACGCCTGCTTTGCTCGACGCACTCCCCGAAGAACTTGCCGAACTCTTTCGTGGTCTGGAAGATACGCTGCTGGATGAAGTCTGCTCCCGACTTAAAATTGCAGACCAGCTGAATGAGGTCACGGTGCAGGATATCCGGGCGCTTCGCTCGCATGGTATCGACACGAAGGAGATTGAAAAAGCAATCCGCAAGACTTCTGGAATCAGCGAGAAGAATCTCAATGAGCTTTTCGACGATGTTATTGCCAGAAACCAGAAGTATTACACATCGGTTATCGACATGGCGGGACTGACACAGCCTGAAACGCTGGTGAGCGTAGAAGACACGTGGGCGGTTTACGAACAAACTCGGCAAACGTTGCGAAATATCACGCAGTCTATGGGCTTTCTGGTAAACAATGGGCGGACGAGGCTCCCGCCTGCGCGTGCATATCAGTGGGCGTTGGATTCAGCTGTCATGCAGATTCAAAGCGGTGCTATTAACTACAATCAAGCGATCAAGTCTGCGGTGCAGCAGCTTGCAGGTGGGTTGAAAGTCGTGAACTACGAAAGCGGACACGTTGACAACATCGACGTTGCTGTTCGGAGAGCTGTCATGACTGGCGTGAACCAGATCTGCGACCAGTACACAAACCAAAGCGCCGAGTACCTTGAGACGAGATACTTTGAAGTGTCTGCGCACTCTGGGGCGCGTGACAAGCCGGGCGTTTCGCCGTGGTCAAGTCACAAAGACTGGCAAGGGAAAGTCTATTACCAGAGTGAAAGCGGCGAACCTGACCCGCTGGGGCTTTACGATGACCTTGTATCGACTACCGGCTATGGATATGTTGATGGCCTGACTGGCGCAAACTGTAGGCATCACAAATACCCATTTATTCCGGGAGTTTCGGAGCGGACTTACACAGACGAACAGCTTGAGCATATCGACGATGGTCTTGGCTGCACGTTTGACGGAAAGACTTACACGGCATATGAAGCGACGCAAATGCAGCGCCGCATAGAGCGGCAAATCCGCGCGCAGAAGAAGCTTAGAAACGCATACAAAGAAGCTGGGCTTTCCGAGGACGCGACCGCCGCGAACATAAAGCTTCGGCGGCTGGACGCAGAATATAGCAGGTTCAGCAAGGCAGCGGGGCTTCCGGAACAGCGGGAGAGAATGGAGGTGCTGTATTGATCGACGAGAAACTGAAAGCTGCAATCGAGCGGGCGCTTGCCGCCGGATTCCGCGTCCAACTGAAGCGCATGAAGGATGGAACAGTTAAGGCGCAGATCATCAAGGCGGAAGAGCTGAAAAAATAATACAGATACCGCAGCACAATCGAGCGCGCGGAATGGCACGATGAGCCAACTTGTAAGGTTTTCTTACAGGGTGGCTCTTTTTATTTATCAACACTGACCGACAGGTCGTTAAACAAGGAGATTTTTATGGCAGAAGAACCCAACGTGCAGGGCACGGGAATCACTGCTCCTGAGCAGGAAAAGACGTTCACGCAGGCCGATGTTGACAAGATGATTCAGACGCGGCTTGACCGAGAACGGAGAAAGTACCCCAGCGAGGAAGAAATCACCGCATACCGGACATGGAAAGACAGCCAGCAGACCGAACAGGAACGGCAGGCAAAACAGGCGAAAGACCTTGCAGACAGCAAGGCGGCACTGACTGCATTGCAGGCTGAAGCCGAACAGCTCAAGCGGGACAAATACGTCCTGAGCAAAGGCCTGACCGGCGAGGACGCTGAGTTTATCGCGTTCAAGGCCTCGAAGATGGTCAACGACAAGACCACGTTTGAACAGGCTGTCGATGAGCTTACAGCGAATCGCAAGAAGGCGACGTTCGACTGGACAGCACCGGCAGGCGGTGGAACCAAAGAAACAAACATGAACAGCACGATGAACGCCCTGATTCGGGGCGCTCTGAAATAACGAAGGGAGAATCATATGCCGAATATTATTGACAGAAATGCACTTTCCGGTCTTATTCCGGAACCTGTAACCCGCGAGATCATGCAGGGCGCTATCGCGGAATCCGCAGTCCTGCGCATGGGCAAGCGACTGGCGAATATGTCCAGCAAGACGCAGACCATCAACGTCCTGGACGCGCTGCCCTCTGCGTACTTCGTCAACGGCGAAGCAACTGATACCGGAGCCGGTGAAGCTTTCAAGCAGACCACGAAGATGGCGTGGGACAAGAAGAAAATCTATGCCGAGGAAATCGCGGTTATCGTCCCCATCCCCGAAGCAGCACTGGATGACGCAGATTATGACATCTGGGGCGAGGTAAGACCTAGACTGACCGAGGCTTTCGGCAAGGTAATTGACGCTGCCATCCTGTTTGGCACGAACAAGCCCACCACGTGGCGAGATGGCGTTGTGCCCTCTGCCATCGCTGCCGGTAACGGCGTACCCGTCGGCACAAGCGTCTTTGACGACATCATGGGCGAGAACGGCCTGATCGCGAAGGTCGAGCTTGACGGCTTCAATCCGAACGGCGTTATGTCCGCGATCCAGATGCGTGGAAAGCTTCGCGGCTTGAAAGACACGACCGGCCAGCCCATCTTCAAGTCCGATATGCAGGGCGCGACCCGCTATGGCCTTGACGGCATGGATATGTACTTCCCGATGAACGGCGCATTTGACCCGTCTCAGGCGCAGATGATCGTCGGCGACTGGTCGCAGTTGGTCTATGCAATCCGGCAGGACATGACGTTCAAGATCTTCACCGAGGGCGTCATTCAGGATCCGACCACGAAGGCCATCACGTATAACCTCATGCAGAACGACATGGTTGCGCTGCGTGCGGTCATGCGGCTTGGCTGGGAAATCGCGAACCCGGTAAACGCTTATAACGTTGACATTGTCAACCCGTTCCCGTTCTCGGTCTACGGCAAGGCTGGAACGGTCTCCACTGTGACTGTCTCCCCGGCAACCGCGACCGTGACGAAGGGCGCAAGCAAAGCATTTTCCGCCTCCGTTGCGGGTGAAGGCATTGTAAGTGGCGACGTCGAGTGGAGCCAGAGCGGCGCAAAGTCGTCTATCACGGAAGGCGGCGTGCTGACGGTCGCGTCCAATGAGACGTCCACGAGCATTACCGTTACTGCAAAGTCGAAGCAGGACAGCACCAAGACCGGCACGGCTACCGTCACGGTCGGTTCGTAAAAAATGAAAGGAGCTGGTACGAATGATTTATGCCGACTATGAATTTTACTCCGGCTGCTACTACGGCAGCATCAATGAGGAGGATTTCCAGCGTCTGGCCGTCCGCGCCAGCTCCTTCCTCGATTATTACACGCAGAACCGAGTAAAAGACTACGCGGATCTCGAAGCCGTTAAAATGTGCTGCTGCGCTCTGGTCGATCAGTATATGCTGATCGACACGGCGCAGGAGCTTGCCAGAAAGAATGTGTCCGCCGGGCTTGCATCTGACGAAGGAGAATTGCAGAGCGAGACTGTAGGCGGCTATTCCCGGACGCTTCGCAGCGGCGGAGATTCTTCCGTATCCGCATTGAAAGCAGCTTCCGAGGCGAAGAACGCACTTGCAAGCGTAGTGCGTGAATATCTAGCCCATACCGGGCTGCTTTACAGAGGCAGGTGTTTTGCATGTACGCCCCCCACACTGTAACCATTTACAACGTCACGCAGGAGCAAGACCAGGATTTCAAGGACACGCAGAAGCGCTACATCACAGTGATTCGCGGCGTAATGCTCCAAGCGTCGAAAGCCGCTAACGTCCGCGCGAGCGGGCTTGAAGGCGCAGATGCGGTGAATCTGTACATTCCGTTCTCTGCGGTTGCTGTAGACGGCGTGACGGGCGCTGAGAAGCGCTACGTCGGGCCGCAGGAGTTCTGGCGTGCTGACGACAAAAGCGGATTGTGGACGCTCTCCACGGACGGCAACGGCGGCACGACCTTCTTTGTAAAGGGTGAAGTAGTCGAGCCGGACAAGACGGAAGAACAGATCGAGATGCTTTACGATGATGTGTACAAAGTGACAAAGGTGGACATGAAGGACTTCGGCAGTCCTTCTATGCAGCACTGGCAGGTCGGAGGCTCGTAATGCTGCAATTCAGCGTAAAGGCAGACGGATTTGACGCGCTGCAGGAAAAGCTCGAGCAGGCCTGCACCAAAGCAGAGCATATTGTTGCAACGCAGGTGCGGAAGGACACAAGCCCATATGTGCCGTTCCTGACTGGCTCCCTCGACCGCAGAACACAGGTCGAGGGAAACGCGATTATCTACCCCGGCCCATACGCGCGGTTCCTGTACTACGGAAAAGTCATGGTAGACCCGGAGACCGGCAGCACTTACGCGCCGAAAGGCGGAACGAAGGTTCTGACGGACAAAAACCTTGTGTTTACGACATCCGGACACGCGCAGGCGCAATCACACTGGTTCGAGGCTTCAAAGGCTGAGAATATTGACAAATGGATTCGAGTTGCAGATAAGGCGGTGAAAAATGGCTTCTGAAAAGCAGAAAAAGCTAGTATCCGTGGAGGAAGAGCAGGACATTGCCCGCAAAATGATGATCTGGGCAAACGCCTTTTCCGATGACGATATGCCAGCCGCAACGATCAACTATGAATTTCTTGCTGCGGATTCCGCAAGCATGGCGCTGTCCACTATTCAGGGCGCGTACATCACGCAGAAATACATCCTCGGCGGGCATGAGGCGGAATATCAATTTAAGATCATCGCTCGCATTATCCCCGGCAACAGCAACGACAAGCGCCTGAAATGCGACGCCATGCTTAACCGCTTCGGGGATTGGGCCATGCAGAACCTGCCGTCTCTGGGAGACGGTATGCGTGTCCGGCGCATGGAAGCGGTCAGCCGCGCGGCCCTGTTCGCCCGGTACGAGGACGGCACGGAGGACCATCAAATTCTAATGAAACTAACATATGAGGTGATTTAACTATGGCAGACATGACCTTTAATACCACTGCTGGCCAGACTATTGACCGCGAATTGCTGATCGCATACCTGAATACCGGCGAGGCGTCTACGCCCGTCTGGTCTCCGTTCGGCAAGCGCGTCACGGATTCCAGCATGGAGTACGACTGGCAGGAGGATTCCAGTAAGGATATCCTCGGCACTACAAGAACCACCATGAAGAAGCCCATCATCACGCAGAGCTTTGACCCGTGCGAGCTGGACGCAGGCGACGCGGCGCTTGTCAAGCTGTGGAACCTGGCTGTCAAAGACCAGGACGCAGCAGCACTGGCGAATCAGGACGTGCTCATCGTTCATTTTTACGCAGGCACGGCCAAGACGGCAGTCTTTGCGGAGCGTTACGACGGCACAATGGTAAAGCCCGCAAGCCTCGGCGGTGAGGGTGGCGGCTTTGTCGGCATGCCGTTCGATGTGACGCTTGGCGGTACGAGAACCACCGGCACGGCAGCAGTCGGCGCAAACGGCACGGTAACATTCACGCCGGACGAAGCAGCGTAAGGAGGAAGGCTAGATGGAAGATATCAGATTTGACACCGGCATTGTTGAATTCAACCTGAACGATGCAATCAAGGTGTATTTCAACCCTACCGACAGCGCGTTTGTCGAGCGTATTTTTGATACGTTTGACGAACTGGACAAGAAGCAGGAAGCATACAAGGCTGAGATCGACAAGTGCTCAGACAAGAAAGAAATCTTCGAGATTGCGCGGCGCAGAGATGCGGAAATGCGAGAAATGGTCGATGGCCTTTTCGATAAGCCGGTATGCAGTGCGCTTTTCGGCGGCATGAATGTCTATGCGCTTGCAGACGGCCTGCCGGTCTGGTGCAATCTGATGCTTGCCGTCATTGACCAGATCGACACCACGTTTGCGCGGGAACGCAAACTGACGAACCCAAGAATTACTAAATATACGGAGAGGTGGAGAAAGTGATCTATTCCTTGCCGACTTCGGTTAAGGTCAACGGAACAGAATACGAAATCCAGTCAGATTATAGGGCGGTGCTGGATATCCTCACCGCCCTTTCTGATAACGAGCTGGACGAGCGAGACAAATCAGAAGTTGCGCTTGATATCTTCTATCTCGCGTTCCCGGAAATGCCGTACAGCGACTATCAAGAGGCGCTGAATCAGTGCTTCCGGTTTATCGACCGGGGGCAAGAGAAGAAGCCGAAGCAGAAAGAGCCGGTGCTAATGTCGTGGGAACAGGATTTCGACATGATCATTGCCCCGGTAAACAGAATCGCGGGCTGTGAAATCCGGGCGCTGCCGTATCTGCACTGGTATTCGTTCTTATCATATTATCAGGAGATCGGCGATTGCCTATTTGCACAAGTCGTGCGCATCCGCGATAAGCGGGCGCGAGGGAAAACGCTTGACAAGCAGGATCGGGAGTTTTACCGCAGGAACCGCGACATTATCGACCTGAAAACGAATTACACGGAAGCGGAGAAAAACGTGCTTGCCGCGTGGGGCATCGGGAAAAAAGATTGACCGCCCCAAAGCGGGACGGCCAATCACGAAAACGTTATTTTTTATACTGGAAAATGATTTCTCTGCCCCAGAAAGACGGCGAGTATCGGATTTCAAGCTCCGACCAGTCAGGGGATACCTCATAGCCGACAACGCCTTTCATTTTCTTTCCGGCTGCAACAGTTCCGTCAAGCTGCGGTTCGTTTACGCTAAGGATTGCACCGAGGCTTAACGTTGTTGCGTAGCTGTCAAAATAAGCGTCAAAGGAAAGCACTGTGCTGACGGCGATATCAGATGAAGAATTGTTCTCGATCTCGAATTCACAAATAACGAATTCTTTCCCGTCCGCTGGCGTTGAATAGTTTCCGCCGGAATTCTCCGTAACGTTTAAAAGCGTAGCGGAAACGTTGTTCAGCTCGACCGTTTCCCAAACAGAGAAAACGGTTTGCTGCTCCTGCACCGGCTGCGAAGCTGCTGACGGCTGCACGGTATCGACTTTCTTTGGCGTGTCGCTGCTCTTTCCAAAGATAGAGCTTAGGAGCAGGACAGCGCAGACAACGGCAGCGGTGACAACCAACGCAGTCAGGCAGCCGCTCGGTTTCTTACCGTGCTGCTTGGATTTCAGGCCGTTTACAACATCAATATGGTTAGAACGGTCTATGCGTACAGTAAAAAATGCGTGGGCTTGGTTCTCTGCAATGACGAAAGAAACGGTTTTATCCAATCTTCCGTATCGGTAAAATGCAAGCTCATGTTTGCCCGGATACGCGGATACACGGATTTCTTCCCCGTTTTTCAGCGTTCCGACTTCTCCACCGTCAAGGCAAACACCGACGGTGATGGAGCGGCCTAGATTTGCGTTGTCTCGGCTGATTTCGATGATACATTCATTCATTTTTCATTCCTCCCTTATTTGGAAGATATCACAAAAAATAAGAAATTTCAACCCGTTATATTGGTGGTGATTATATGGCAGATGGGAAAATTGTAGTAAAAGCGGAAGTTGACGCAAAAAACGCGCAAAAAGAGCTTGATAGCCTCACAAAAAAAATCGACAAGATGGAGGAAGAGCTGAACAAAAGCACCGGCGAGCAGAGCGGAATCAAGGCGCAGCTCGACGCTGCAAAGGAAGCCGCAAAGCAGACGGAGGCGGCGATTAAGTCGCTGAAAGACGAGGCAAGCAGGATCAAGGACGTGACTTCCGGTAATGTTTCTGCATCGCCTGACGATTACATTGCAGCGTATTCCCGACAGGCCGAAGTTGCAGCGCAGCTTAAAGAGCAGGAAACGGCGCTCAGGCAGCAAGACAAGATTGTCGAAAGCCTTGACGGGAAATACGCGAGAATCACGGACAAGGTAAACGAGCAGACCGCAGCGCTTGACGCGGCGAAAACGCGGGCTGGCGAGCTTACGGAGAAGATCACGAGTGCACACGGCGCGACGGAGCGCATGGCGTTAGCCTCCGAAAAGGCGTCTAAGAGCATGGACACGTTCGGGAAGCGCGTCAGCGGCCTGTTTAAGCGCATTCTTGTGTTCTCACTTATTTCAAAGGCACTGCAAAGCCTGCGGACATGGCTCGGAAAAACCATCATGCGGAACGAAGAAGCGCGGGCGGCGGTAGCGAGGCTGAAGGCATCGCTGCTGACATTGGCACAGCCAATTTTGGAAGTGGTTATTCCCGTTTTTGTAAAGCTCGTGAATATCCTTGCACAAGTTGTCACGGCGATTGCAAAGTTCTTCGGTATGCTTTCCGGGAAAAGCTGGTCTGCGCAGAAGACCGCAGCGGCTGGCTTGAACGAAGAGCAGAAAGCCCTAGAGGGAGTCGGAGCAGCAGCAGAAGACGCTGGAAAGAGCATGGCCGGATTTGACGAAATCAACCAGCTTACCAGCAATAATGCGGGAGCTGGCGGCGGTGGCGGCAGTGGCACGTCTGCTTCCGATGCGATTTCACCTGACTTCTCAAGCCTTGATATGGCCGAGGACAAGCTAAACGATATCTTGGGCATCGTCGGCGCGATTGCTGCCGGACTTCTTGCGTGGAAGATTGCAAGCTTATTTACGGATAGCCTTAGTACAATCGGAGGGCTTGCACTCGCGGCAGCCGGGGGCTTCGCACTCGTTTATTTCTGGCTTGACGCATGGAACAACGGTATCGATTTAGAGAACTTCCTAGGAATGCTCGGCGGCCTCGCAGCACTTGCAGGAGGGCTAGCTATTGCGTTTGGCCCCATTGCAGCGGGCATTGCCCTTGTGGCAGGTGGCCTTGCGATGCTGGTTGTCGGCATTAAAGATGTGATTGAAAACGGCTTTAATCTGGAAAACACGCTTACGATCATTGCTGGACTGTTCGCAGCCGGGCTTGGAATCAGCCTTCTTACTGGCAGTTGGATTCCGCTTCTGATTGCTGCTATTGTCGGTATCCTTGTGGCGTTGGTTTCCTTTACCGGCCACGGCGAAGAACTTATTAACGGCCTGAAAGATGTTGTCGAAGGCTTCGGGAAGTTCTTCAAGGGCGTGTTCACGGGCGATCTGAAACTTGCTGCGGAAGGTGCGAAGCAAATCTGGGCAGGACTCAAGCAAGCGTGGAACGCGATTGTAAACTCCATCAAGGACGCGTGGAATGCGTTTGTTGAATGGCTGCGCAGCAAAAACCCGGCGCTTGCAAACATCTTTGAAACGATTGGAAAACTGTTCGGAGATCAGTACGAGTCGTGGAAGAAGATCCTTAGCGGGCTTATCACGTTCATTTCCGGCGTATTTACCGGCGATTGGAAAAAGGCGTGGAATGGCGTTCTTGATGTCTTGAAAGGTATCTGGAACCTGATTGTCGGAACAATTGAGGGGGCGATCAACCTTATTATTGATGGCATCAACCTCTTAATTTCTGCACTGAATAAGATTCAGGTAAATATTCCGGACTGGGTTCCGCTCCTTGGCGGGAGAACATTTGGCGTAAACATTCCGCCCGTTACGCGGGTATCGTTGCCTCGCCTAGCCTCCGGCGCGGTTATCCCGCCGAACAGTGAATTTCTCGCGGTTCTGGGTGATCAGAAGAGCGGTACGAACATCGAAACGCCGCTTGCTACGATGGTGCAGGCATTCAAGCAGGCCATGGCTGAAACGGGCGGAATGGGAGGCCGGAACATTACAGTCGTGATGCAGGTCGATAAGCGCGAGTTTGCCCGCGCGGTATATACGGCGAACAACGATGAGACGCAGCGTGTCGGCGTTCGTCTGGCGGGGGTGAGAACATGACAAGCGTACTGTCCCTAGATGGGAAAGCATACCCGAACCTGCATGTCGTGTCCTTAAAGCGTTCGTTCTCCGTCCTTGACGGAGACAACGCCGGGCGCGTCATGACCGGCGCGATGAAGCGCGATATCATCGGCACATATTACAACTATAGCATGGAAATCGATCCTGTTTCCTCCGACCTTGCGGAATATGACGAGTTTTACGAGGCGATTTCCGCACCAGTTGACAGCCACGTTCTGACCGTCCCGTATGCACAAACAACCGTGACATTTGATGCGTATGTGGCAAATGGAGAGGACGAGCTTGTCTCCAAGAACGATGATCGGAGCAACTGGCAGAATCTTTCTGTTAATTTTGTGGCGATGAAGCCGAAGAGGACACCTGCATGAGCGTAAAGGTCGTATATGAAGACGTTGCGGTAGGCGCTGCCGATGCTGCACAGGCCGCGAGCGGCGGCGCACAGAGCTTTTCCGACATTCCCGCGCTCATGCACAGTTCTTCTCCCATGCTGATTTCTACGAACGAGTTAAATCAGTGGGTCCTTGACGGGACGAGGAAGATCAGGACGAACGAAACGGTTGCATTCTGGTCAACGGCACAGAGCAAGGCAGACTGCACATTTGACACGAACCCAACGCTTACGGTAACGCTTGACGGCACATATTCTTCTCCCGGTATCTTCTTCTTTTTCGGCGAGGACGCGGGCGAGTATTGCAGCGGCCTGACGCTGACATTTTACCGGGACGATACGCAAATTGCGACGGAGGCATTTACCCCAGACACGCAGAAATACTTCTGTGCAAAGGCCGTGACAGCGTACAACAAACTGGTTATCGAGATCACGAAGACCAGCTTGCCGTACCGGTTCGCAAAAATCCGGCAGATTTTCTTCGGTATTGTCCGGGAGTTCGAGCGGGAAGACCTCCGCAGCGTCAGAGTAACAGAGGGGATCAGCGTGATTTCTGACGATGTGGAGATCAACACGCTTGACTTCACGCTCGACAACACGGAAAACATTGATTTTATCTTTCAGGAGAAGCAGCCGGTCAGCGCGTATGATTCGGATAGCCTGATTGGCGTGTTCTATATCAAAAGCTCGTCCCGTTCCAGCGCAAGCCTGTATGACGTGTCCTGCCATGACGCGCTCGGTGTTCTGGACGATGAACCTTTCTCTGCGGCTGTTTATAGCGCGAAATCGGCGAAAACGCTGATTACAGAGATTCTGGGCGGGCATTTTTCGCTTGACTACGATCCCGCGTTGGAAAGCGAGACTGTTACCGGATATATCCCGGACTGCACAAAGCGCGAGGCATTGCAGCAGATCGTGTTCGCGCTGCGGGCGACGATCGACACAAGCGCCGTGCGTGGTATTCGCGTTAGACGGCTCACGCAGTCCACACCGGCAGTTATTCCAGAAGACCGGATATATACCGGAAGCAGCGTAGAGACAGCGGCAATCGTGACGGAGATCCGCGTAACGGCGCACACCTATAGCACATCCGGCAGCGGGGAAAGCGTGGAGGTCGGCGGTAAAACGTACTACCACACAACGAGCGTTACAACGAAGACGAACCCGGAAGTTACCACGCAGACGAAGCCAAACATTGTTGAGGTCAAGGAAGCAACGCTTGTAAACAGTGAAAATATTGAGGCCGTGGCACAGCATGTGTACGACTATTACATGCGCAGGCAGACGCAGAGCGTGAAGATCGTCATGGACAGCGAAGCTCCGGGAGATTACGTCAAAACGCCTACTATGTGGAGTACAAATATAACAGGAACGATCAAAAGCATGAACATCCGGCTTAGCGGCATTGCTGCAGCCGAATGTGAGATCGTAGGAACATAGAAACGGAGGTGCAGACATGGTACAAGGCGATGCTTATGCTATCGACATTGGAATCACGAACAACGGGCAGCCGCTGAATATCGCGGATATTTCCGCTGTGGAAGTATCGCTGCTGTATTTGCAGAAGAATTATCCCGGCGAAGTGACATATTCGGACGGCAAATTCCATTTTCCGCTGACGCAGCAGGAGACATTCAAGCTGCCGAAGCTGTGCAAGATGCAAGTCCGTGTAAAATTCAAGAGCGGGGACGTGATCGGCTCCATGATCCAGCAGATTGACGTAGAACACGCGCTGTCAAAGGTGGTGCTGTGATGGGCGGCATTGAATTTGAACTCAAGAACCGCGATCCGATCGACGTTTCCTTTAACGTTTCCGTGCGTGCTGGCGGCGGCTCCGGCGGAGGATACAACATCGGCCCCGGCCTGAAGCTGGACGCGGAAACGAATACGCTCTCCGTTGATACGGCGGAGATCGTGGAGAAGGACAACACCAAGCCCGTAACCTCCGCCGCCGTGTTTGCGGAGGTAGGCAACATCAACGCGCTGCTCGCGACGATTTAAGGAGAGGATTTTATGAGCACACAGACTGAAATTACAAGATTACAGACCGCGCGGAACAAGCTGCGCACATGGCTCGTCGGCCTCGGCCTCGCCGCGAGCACGGACAAACTCGACGCGCTGACCGACAAGGCCGCCGCCATCAAGAATAACGGCGCGGTCGACGCGCAGGTCAAGGAGGGCGAGTCCTACACCGTACCGAAGGGCTACCACGACGGCACCGGCACGGTCAAGGGCGTCGGAGGCGGCGGCAACTACCAGCTGCAAGCCAAGTCGGTAACGCCGACGAAGGAGCAGCAGGCCGTCACGCCAGATCAGGGCTATTACGGCCTGTCCGGCGTGACCGTCGGCGCGATTCCGGAAAACTATCAGGACGTCTCCGCCACGACCGCCGCGCCCGCAGACGTGCTGGCGAATAAAGTCTTCATCGACGCCGACGGCGTGACGCAGGCAGGCACCATGCCGGACAACGGTGCAGTGGAGAAAGTGCTGGACGCGACGGCCGGGAACCAGGAGTACACTGTCCCTGCCGGTAAGCACTCCGGCACGGGCAAGGTATCCGTCGTGCTGGAAATTAAGTCTGCCACGCCTGCCGAGGCCGCGCAGGACATTACGCCCACGAAGGGTAAAGTTCTCGGCAAGGTCAAGGTCGGAGCGATTCCCGACAAGTACAAGGACGTTTCCGGCGTGACTGCCGGAGCGGCTGACGTGCTGGACGGCAAGTTTATCGTGCTGGCCGACGGCAGCAAGGTAGAGGGCACCATGGCCAACAACGGCGCGATCTCGAAGACCATCGATGGCCTCACACAGACCAGCGTCGCGGTCCCTGCGGGCTATACCTCCGGCGGCACGGTAAGCCTGACGGACGATATCGAAAACGCGCTGGCCGCGATTTAAAGGAGGAACAGGTATGAGCGTAGAGACAGAGATCGACCGCATTATCACGGCAGTCGGCGCGGCATATGACGCAGTGGAGGCCAAAGGCGGCACAGCCCCTGCGGCACAAACCATCGAAGGGCTCGCCGCAGCAGTCGGTACGATTCAGACAGGCATAGCCCCGCAGCTGATCGTAACGGTATCTGCCGGTGCGACAGTCACGGCGACAAACGGATCCAAAACGATCAGCGGAACATCTGACAGTACCGGAGTTTGTACGCTTATCGTTCCGGAGATCGGCACATGGAGCGTATCTGCGACACTGGATGGGAAAACGTCCGACACAAAATCCGTATCTATCACGGACAGCTACGCGGTGTCGCTTAATTTTGTATATCCGATACTGAATAAAAATACTTGGGAAACAATAAAAAATATATCCGACGCGGGACAGGGCGCGAACTATTGGAGCGTCGGTGACCGAAAGGCTGTAACGCTAAACGGCACGGTTGGACATCTTACACTATCTAATTACACAACATATGCGTTCATTATTGGATTTAACCATAACGCGAGCCTAGAAGGGGAAAACCGTATCCATTTCCAACTTGCAAAGACCGCGCTCTCCGGCGGTACGGACGTGTGTTTCTGCGATAGTTACTATACCTCGCCCGTTTCGACAACCGGCTATTTCTCTATGAACAGTAGTGCAACGAACTCCGGCGGATGGGCGAGCTCGCAAATGCGTACAAATATTTGCGGGACAAGCCTCTCGAGCTATTCCGGAACGATTATCGCAGTCATTCCGGCGGCGCTCCGTGCAGTCCTAAAGTCCGTTACCAAGTACACGGACAATACGGGAAATAATAGCACATCCGCGAGTGCGGTCACGGCGACAAAGGATTACTTTTTCCTCCTCTCGGAGTTTGAGGTTTTCGGGAGCATTTCGAGAGCAAACTCGAACGAGGCGAGTAAGCAAGCGCAGTACGCCTATTATTCCGCTGGAAACAGCAAGGTAAAGTACAAGCACAACGGAACGAGTGCCGCCGCTCGTTGGTGGCTCCGTTCTCCGCTTGCGAGCAGCTCCGACGGTTTCGAGAATGTGAACACCAAGGGGACAGCCGAAGACCGCACCGCGAGCGCTTCCTTCGGCTTCCCACCCGGCTTTTGTGTATGAGGGACAAATCCATGGAGTATATCGTATATAAGCGATTTCATAGACAGGGTATTGATGGAGCATTTAATCTCCAGTATGGGACTGTGGTATCGGAGATCGAAGGGTTCCTGTTTGCAGCGGACGGCAGGCGGATATGCGCTGCGACATCCGAAAACGGGTGGGAGCATTTCAGGCAGAATACACCAGAGGGCGCGACGCGGCAGGAAATGCTTGAACGCCTCTATCGCTGGTATGAAAAAAACGGCTGCGGTGAAGACTTCACGGATGAAAAATGGCCGGGGCAGGAAAACGGGTATTGGAAAAATCGGTTGAGAACCGCAAGTACAGAGCGATTGGAGAAAATCTATCAAGAGAAATTTGGAGGGACGCCATGTATGCAGTAAAACAGGACGGCGCGTTTGCCGGGTATGCGGACAGTATTGTGCCCATCCGACTGCACGGCAACGGTTGTTATGTCCCGTGCAAGGAAGATCAGGCAGAAGGATTTTGCGCTAAGATGGCTGTGACTATTACAGATGAAGAAGGGACTGAGCATCAGGTGCTTTCTGACAGGGTGTTTCATCTCCCCGGTTACACGTTGAAAGGTACGGAGCCGGAGGGCAGCTATGAGGAAATGGGTGCGGCACTGCCACTCACAGATGCAGAGAACGCGGCGAAAATTTTACTTGGGGAGGCGGAATAACATGAGCACCTACACCGAGCGGGCGCGGGCGCTGCGCCCCTATATCGTCAAAAGCGCCGCCAGTCTCACTGACGCCGACGCGAGTCTCGCGCCGGAGCTTTTCACCCGCCTGACCGGCTCCGGCAGCCTCGTCAAAGCCGGCACGCGCATCAACTGGGGCGGCACCATCAAGCGCGCCGCCTCCGACCTCTGGGACACGGCCCAGAACACCCCGGACGCCGCCCCGGCCCTCTGGGAAGACATCGCCTACAAGCAGGGCTTCCGCATCATCCCCGAGACCATCACTGCCGGTCTCGCCTTTGCCAAGGGCGAAAAAGGCTGGTGGCAGACTGAATTGTACGAATCCCTGCTGGACGCCAACGTCTGGACCCCGTCCGTAAACCCGGACGGGTGGAAGAAGATCACGGAAGAAGGTACATAGCCATGGACACCAAGACCATCATCGTCGCCCTCGTCACCGACCGGACGCAGGCGGATGTGGAGCGGGTGCGGGAGCTGGCGGCGAAGGGGTTCGCGGCCATGACCGCAGCCGAGCAGGCGGAATGGCTGACCGGGATGAAGGGCGCGTACAACGCTTCCGATCTGAACCGCGTGGGAACCGCCCTGAACTATCTGGCGGGACGCCTCGCCTCAATCTGCGGGAAGAGCATTGCGTGGACGGCAAAAACAGATTGGGCCGTCACGGACATTATAACGGCCTCACAGGCGGCGGAATACCGACGGCAGATACAGGACATTCGCGACGCGCTTGCGTATCCTGCCGGGACGCCGGACGCGCCGCAGCTGGGCCGCCTGACCTACACCGATGCAAACAACATCGAGCGCATCCTGAAACTCTGCGAAGACTTAATCGTCAACGTTGCAAAATCTTTTTGCCACACCGGCGCGGCGGAGTGTGCCGCAGGAGGATTACTCACATGAAAGATAGGCAGCCAACACAGGTTTTAGCCAACGGCGCGATCCGCTACGGCGTCTATAACGCCGACGGCACGCTCAACCACTACGAATACCTCAAGCGCGAGGATGCGCCTACCGTCGAGGGCACGCCTCTCAACAAGGCGAATCTGCTATCCGATACCACTGCCGCCAAGCTCTGGCCGAACGCAACCACAAGGCCGGAGGACCCGACAGTCAACGACGCGCTCGGCAAGATTGCGGAGGGCACAGCCAAAGTCGGCGATATCGCTATCACCGCCCGCACAGACCTGTCCGACGCATGGCTCCCGTGCGACGGGCGCACTGTATCGCAGGAGCAGTATCCAAAACTGTTTTCTGTGCTCAGAAGCTCTGCTGCACCGCTTCCGTGGGCGTTGAAGACATCGAATATTCAACCTGTAGCTGTGTGGTATCTGAATGGGGAATGGGTCGGCCTGTACGGCAGAAAGTTCTGGACGTCGCCCGATTTGGGGACGTGGACGCAGCAGGCGGATATGCCGACCGGACTCTCGCTGGTATCGGATGTGCAGTATGCAAACGGCACTTATTACGCTGTTTTTTCCGGAGACTCCACAGAGGTAAACGGAGTGTACACAACGCATAGCCTCGATACGCCGTTTGCGCTATATGCAAGCGGCGGCCTGCCTGGAATCGCTGGACTGAAGATGTTTATTACGCCAAACGTTCTGTATATCTACGTAGTAAGAGGCGAATACGGAGCCTATAACAATTACACGGGAAGAAAAGTAAGTGCCAGCTACGTAAACCAAACAACAAAGGAAATAGTAAGCATCCCAGATTTTATCAGCGGAATTGTATTTTACGCCGAAGAAAAGGACTGCTTTTACAAGCTGAACTGTAGCACCAGCGGCATACTGGAGACTTCAAAGGCAAAAAACCTGATCAACCCGACGTGGGAGGCAGTCAGCAGCGTAAACATCAAAGAATTAACTCCGTCCTTCAACCAGCCGTCGACGTACACCTATCACGCCCTAATGTCAGCTTACCATTGTGGGGCAAATATAATTGCTTTTTTTGCACTGGTGAACGCTGCTTTCTCTGGTGCGGGAACCACGATGTATAGCGGATATATGGTATACAGGTATTCTGCGGACTACGGTGCAACGTGGGAAAACGGGAAGGTAGTTTCCTACAAAACCGATAGTTACTCGCTCGACAACTATACGAACGGCAAATACGAAAACGGGCTTTTGGTGCTTTCGGAAACCGCAAGCGAATCTGAAAGTGCTGATCGAGCGGAAAAGATCATTGCAATCAGCGCTCCAGCATCCGGCCCGGTATATGGAGACGTACTGGGGAGCAGCGTTGACAGTATTGCACTATCGCCGGACGGGGAGGCGGCATACATATCATCGAATGGGCTGGCGTACTGCGATTATAGCGCGGCGGGAAAAGAAATCCCTACCATCGGGACGGACACAAGAAGCAATGCCTACATCAAGGCATTGGAGGAATAACTATGCAGGACAGACAGGGCACAAACGATCTTGCGAACGGCGCTGTCCGGTACGGGGTATATGACGCGAGCGGTAACCGCCTGCGCTATGAATGGATTCGCCCAGAGGACGAGCCGCTGGAGGCCGGAACGCCGCTCACAGCCGGGAACCTGCTGACGGAACAGAGCGCCGCAAAGATCTGGCGAGCGGGCGACGCACCGGCGAACCCGATGGTAAATGAGGCATTCGGGAAGCTGTCGGAGCCGAATTATCACGTCGGTGACATCCTCACGACCGTCCGCGTCCTCTCCGCCCCGTGGCACGCGTGCGATGGCTCAACCTTCGATCAGACGGCCTACCCGGCCCTCTACGCAGCCCTCGGCGGCACGACGCTGCCGACGATCAGCTATTCCAGCGATACCACCACCTACATCAAAATGGCGGACGATTAGCCCGGCAAATAAAAGAGAAAGGTACAGAAAAATGGACACCAAAACCATCATCGTCACCCTCGTCTGCGCCGTGCTCGGCTCGTCCGCGCTGACGGCGGTAGTCAACGCCGTCGTCGGCGCGATACAGAAAAAGCGCGGCAAGGCGACAACGCAGGAGGCACATCTAGCCGAGATCGATAAAAAGCTCGGGAAAATGCAGGAGCATCAGGACGAGCAGTATTTGGCTATCCTCCGCCTCACGATCATGAGCGAGGAAATGCCAATGGCCGAGCGGCTGATTGCCGGGCAGAAATACGTCAAGCTGGGCGGGAACGGCGACGTAAAAAAATTCCTGCACCAGCTGGAGGCGCAATGCGGGCATAGCAGTGCGCAATAAATTGGGAGGCAGAGATGCGGGTAAAAGGCAAGTGGAGCAAGGGCGAAATGGCGCGAACCATTGTTGTATACCTGCTCCAGCTCATCACGACGGTAATTGTATGGGCCTGCGCTCTGAAAACCGTCGCCGTCCTAATTGCAGTCATCCGCAGCCCGGAGCTCGGCGCGTCGGTCGACCTGTCCGACGTGCTCGGCTTTACCGGCTGGGCAACCATCACAGAGCTTGGCCTGCTGGCATTCAAACGAGTATTCGCAAGGAAAAATGAACCAGTAGAATGAAAGGAGTACAAAATGAGCATTAACACCGATAGCAAATTTTTGAGCAAAGCAATCGATATGGTCGCGGACTACACGGATGAGCACCTCGACAAAACCAACAACCAGACGGATTATACGGTTTTTGTGGTGTGGTACTGCAAAACGCTGCAAAACTTCAAAGCGCTGCTGTCCACGACATTGCCGGATGGCATGTATTATGAGGTTACATACAACGGAGACAAAGACGAAATCTATCTCGATGCGTACAAAAAATTTGAGAATCGCGCAATCAAGGTGGAGGGCTGATCATGGAAAACATCAAAAAGCGGCTCGGAAATCTTCTGAGCGTCAAGTCCATCGTCACACTCGGCCTGACGATCATCTTTGCCGTCCTCGCCCTGCGCGGCGACATCACCGGCAAGGACTTCCTCACGATCTTCCTGACGGTCATCACGTTCTATTTCGGCACGCAGTCGCAGAAAGCGCAGGACGCGATTGATAACGGCACGAAGGAGGACGCACAGAAATGAGCATCAAAATCGGACAGGCCAGCCTCGGTGAAACCGGAGGCCGCAACCAGCAGCCCGGCAATCAGACCGGGCGGGAGCTGAATATCTCCAACTGGTACAATGGCCGCTGGCTCGGCATCCTGCGCTACAAGAGCCGCAAAAAGGCCGAGCTGGCCGCGCAGACGTGCGAGGCGGCCATTAAAAACCGGAATATCGGTTATGACATGAGCGACCGGAACACGGCGTATGAGGCCGCCAGAGCCGTCGGGTGGGACGTCAGCAAGATCGCAAAACCCGTCGAAACGGACTGCTCCGGCCTTATGATGCTCTGCGCCGTGGCCGCAGGCTGCGAGGCCGTCGCCGCGCTCTACAAAAAGCAGGGCAACAGCTGCACGACATACTGCATGCTGCACGATTGGCCTGCAACGGGAGACTTCGAGCTGCTGACTGGCAGCAAGTATCTGACGACGGACGCCAATCTCCTGCGCGGCGACGTACTGGTAAGCTCGGGCCATACCGTGATGGCCCTCGAAGATGGAAAAAATGCAGAGGAGGAAACCGAAATGGTAGAAAAGAGCAAAATCATCGTGGACGGCAAGGAAATCACCGTCGAACGCATCCTGAAAAACGGCACGAACTACGTCAAGGTGCGCGATATCGCCGCCGCGCTGGATCTCGAAGTGAGTAACAAGGGCAATATCGCTGTGCTGAATCACAAGGAAAAGTAAGGAGGCGGGGCCTATGTCGCCGCAGGCGCGGGCCAAGCTGCCGCCAGAGCTGGGCCGCCTGACCCGCAAGGACATGGAGGCCGTGATCTATCAGGCCAATCTTGGCCGGGAGAACGAGAAGATCGCGCAGCTCTACTTCGTGGACAAGCTCCCGCAAGTGGACGTTGCAACAGAATTGTATCTTGGCCGCGCCACGGTACAGCGACGCCTGCCGGAGATCATGGCGCGGATGAAGGCTGCGTCCGGCAGTCTTCCAAACTGAGCGGAAATGATGCACAAGTGATACGCAGCTGAGGCACATCAAAACGCAAAAAAGCCCATACTGGACACATCAAAGGAGTGTTCGGTATGGGCTTTTCTTATTTCAATCCAAATCCCGCCGGGCTGAAAGTCGGGGACTGCACCGTCCGGGCCATCGCAAAGGCGACCGGGAAGAGCTGGGACGAGGTGTATATCGGCCTGTGCCTGCAGGGGCTCATCATGGGCGATCTGCCGAGCGCAAACAGCGTGTGGAGCGCATACCTCCGGCAGCAGGGCTTTACCCGGAACGTGATCCCAAACACATGCCCGGACTGCTACACCGTCGCGGATTTCTGCGCAGACCATCCGCGCGGCGTGTACGTTCTTGCTCTGTCCAGTCATGTGGTCTGTGCGGAGAACGGAAGCTATTTCGACACATGGGACAGCGGCAATGAGATCCCGCTGTTCTACTGGGCAAAGGAGGATAAATGATGTTCGGACAACAGCCGTATGTGTATCAGCAGCCGATTTATAATCAGCCAATCGGCCAGCCGATCAGTCAGCCGATGCAGGAGCCAATGATGCGTCCGCAGTACCAGCCCGCGCCGCAGATGTCGGCCTACCAGCCGCAGCCCCAGCAGCCGCAGAATCAGTCGATCATCTGGATCCCGAACGAGCAGGCGGCAAACGACTTTATTGTTGCACCCAACAATGCCGTAACGCTATGGGACATGAACGCGCCTGTTGTGTACGTCAAAAAAGCTGATGCAAGCGGCAAGCCGAGCATGATCGTCTACGACCTCGTAGAACGCGCACAGGCCGCGCCAGCGCCCGCAGCGCCGCGAAAAGACATGAGCGAAGAATATGTGACCCGCAGGGAGTTTGAAGAGCTTGTGGCGAAGCTATCCGCCCCAAGCGTCAGACCGCGAAAGATGAAGGAGGCGGACAATGAACCCACTGTTTAACGCCCTCGGCGGCGGACAGCTGCCCGGCCCGATGGGGCAGTTCCAGAACATGATACAGCAGTTCCGGCAATTCCAGAACAGCTTTCAGGGGGATCCAAAAGCAGAGATCGAAAAGCTGGTGCGAAGCGGGAAAATCTCGCAGCAGCAGTTGAATCAGCTGCAGCAGGTGGCGGGGCAATTCCGGCAACTGCTGCAATAGTTCGGGAATTCCAAACAGTTGAACGATCAAAATCGTGGCCACGATTGAGATAAATCTTTTGAATCTACGAAAGGAATGAAAAATATGAGTTTGAATGACGGCTCCCCGACCATGACAATGCCCGTCGCGCCTACCGGCATGACAGGTGGCGGCTGGGGCGGCTTCGGCGGTGATAATGGCTGGTGGATCATCATCCTGTTCCTTGCCATTTTCTGCGGCTGGGGCGGCAATGGAAACGGATTCGGCAACAACGGCAGAAATTCCGGCGGCGTTGTAGACGGCTATGTGCTGGCCTCTGACTTCTCCAACATCGAGCGCAAGATCGACAGTGTAAATCAGGGACTTTGCGACGGATTTTACCAGCAGGCGCAGCTTGTCAACGGCACCAACATGGCGATGGCAAACGGCTTTGCTCAGGCCGAGCTTTCCCGCTGCAACCAGCAGGCCGCGCTTATGCAGCAGCTGAACAACATGGCGATGCAGGCACAGGAGTGCTGCTGCGAAAACCGCGCTGCAATCGCCCAGGTGCGCTATGACATGGCGACGCAGGCATGCGACACCCGCAACACCGTGCAGAACACCACGCGCGACATCATCGACGCGATGAACTGCGGCTTCCGCAGCATCGACCAGCGTCTGACGGCGCAGGAGCTTGCGGCGAAGGACGCGAAGATCGCCGAGCAGAACCAGCAGCTTTTCGGCTACCAGCTGGCGGCATCGCAGGCGGCACAAAACAATTACCTTGTTTCCACGCTTCGCCCGAGTCCCAGCCCGGCCTATGTTGTAGCGAATCCGTACTGCTGCAACAGCGGCTACAACTACGGCTGCGGCAACTGCGCGTAACAACTCCACATCGTAGAGCTTTTTCGTGGCCTCACGAAAATGGTCGGCCCCATTGCCGATACTCGAAAGCAACGCGGCGGGGCAATCGTCCCGCCGCTATATTTTTATGAAAGGAATGATTTTATGGCAACATATAAGGAACTCAAGAAGAAATTCATCGATCACCTGATGGGCGTGGATCTGTACAAGATGAACATCACGGATCTCTATACATACGCCTGTATCCTGAAAACGGTGGACGAAATGGAGCAGCCGAGCTGCGCAGAGGCGATGAAGACGGCGATGGAGCCGATTTTGAACTACTGCAAAGCAGGCAATTCGGGAAGCGGGGTGTTTGGGATTGGCTGAGTTTACAAATTCCAACGTCGTCGGCGTCGCCGCTGGGCAGAACGTCCCTCTGATCTCCACGGCAGCTTGCGGAAAGCCGTGCATCGTACATCGCGAAGGAAGCGGGCTTGTTACGCTGCGCGGGCTGACGAATCAGTGTAGAGCAGTTTTCAAAGTCTCCTACGGCGGCAACATCGCAATTCCAACCGGCGGCACGGTCGAGGCGATCACGGCCGCACTTGCCATCAACGGTGAAGCCCTTGCAAGCGCGACGGCGATCGTGACACCGGCAGCGGTAGAAAACTACTTTAACGTTTATGTATCCGCACATGTGAGCGTGCCAAGAGGCTGCTGCCTGACGGTAGGTATGCGAAACACCAGCGCGCAAACGGTTAATTTTGCAAACAGCAATCTTACCGTCGAGCGCGTAGCATGAAAGGAGGAAGCAATATGTATGATCTGAGGAATCTCCGCGAAATGCTCTGCAAAGAGCTGGACGAAATTGCCGAGAAGCGGGAAATGTCCGCAGGCGACCTCGACGCGATCCAGAAATTGACCAGCTCCATCAAGAATACCTACAAGATCGAGATGGCTGAAGACGGCGGCTATTCCCGCGATGGCGAGTGGGAGGCGGATATGCGCGGTACTTACGGCCGGGGCAGCTCTTACCGTGGCCGCCGCCGTGACGCAATGGGCCGCTATACCCGCGCTGATGCCCGCGAGCACATGCGCGCGCAGCTGGACGATATGATGCGCGACGCGGACGACGATAAGACCCGCGAAGCGATCCGCCGCTGCATGGAGCAGATCGAGCGGGCATAAGGGGGATATGATATGCTGGATAAAGCCGAGATCCGCAAGGAGATAGCGCGGCTGGAATATGAGGAATCCAGCTATCCCAATTATGCCAAACTGGCAGATCTTTATGTGATACGCGACAAGATGCAGGAAGAGAAACGGGGCGACGGCGGTAAGTATGTCGGTTACTACTCCGGCGCTCCCGCCCCTGTGACCGCAGAACCGGCTACCGTGGGCGAGTACGGGGACAGTGAGTTTTTGCTTGCGGTAGCTGGGAAAGACCCGGCAAAGGCTTGGGCGGTCGTTGATGAACTTATGGACACATTATCGCTTGTGAACCGAAAAGTCTATGATTCTATGCTTCGGAAAATAAAGTCCATGTAGCAAAAAAATAGGGGAGTCCCCTCGCATTGCGCTGAATCTGTAGCATACAATGTAGCATACGGGAAATGATTTTATGTTACAGAGCGTGTCATAACGTGATTTTTTGCTTTTTGAAAATACGCAGAAAATAGGGTGAAAAGCATAAAAAAGTACCGATTTTAGATGTTTTAAATCTAAAATCGGTACTTTGGCGCGGAAGGAGAGATTTGAACTCTCGCGCGCTTTTTAGACGCCTACTCCCTTAGCAGGGGAGAAAAACCCATTGAAAACACTGGGGAAATTGGCGTTTGTAACATATTTTGTAGCATACAGAATTCACTCTGGCGAGTCGTTTTGCAACTGATTTACGGCATCGACCATGCCTTTCATGTCCGGATGTACATACCGTTGGGTAGTGGTTATCTTCGTGTGGCGCATGATTTCCTTGATCGTAAACGGATCAATGTTTTTCATCGCGAGGGCTGTAGCGGTTGTATGGCGGCATGAGTAAGGTGGTAGCTTTTGCACTCCGGCAAGCTCCAAACACTCATAATATCTCTTGTAAAAATTATCTTTGTTTATGCAGCAGATATTTCCGACGCGCGATTTGCTTTCTTCGCATAGTTCATGCAGCACCGGCGCAACGAAATCCGGGAAGACCATAGGCGTTTCCTTCCGCTTCTTTGTCTTTATGCCGCCTCGGACGATCTCATTCTTTTCAAAGTCAATCATATCTTTCTTGAGTTTCAGAAGCTCACCGGGCATCATGCCGGTATAAATCATCGTTAAAATAAACCCAATGAAGTGGTCTTTTGCATACGCTTCCCATAGCTTTTTTACGTCGGCGTCGGTAAACGGTTCCGGCGACTTCTCTTCCAATTCCGGAAGCTTTATGTACTTTGCAAGATTCACGGTTGTTTGCTTTTCTGCGATTGCGAGGTTATAACAGTGGGAGAGGACGGTTTTCATATCTTTCCGCGTGTAATAGGTGCTGGCGTTGCGGTCGATGACATCCTGTATCTGCGCGATGGTAAGCGCGTCGATCTCACGGTCGGCGATTTCTCTCATGCGCTCGAATGCCTTTTCCGCCGCGCCCTGACGATCAGCCGATAAGGATAGATAATCCCCACGCAGATATGTTTTGTAGTATTCTCTGAGAGTGGGGCTTCGCTGCTCTTCCTTCGGAGGGTTTGCGGCATATTGGAGGGCGGCGCGCTTTGATGTAAACCCGCCTTTTGTTCGCATCTTTTGCCGAAGCTTGTCATTCTCGTCTAGGTAAGTTCTTTCTGTCCAACGCGCCGTCCACGTCTTCCCTCGCTGGTATGCGTTTCCCTGCCCGTTTCCGCGCGTCCGATTGCGCTGCGCTTCCTGTTTTTTACCGCACCAGCAACAGTAGGGCGCGCCGTCTGGGATTTCTTTTTTACACCTGATGCACTCCATGTTTCCCTCCACGTTCTTTTCGGATCGCGTAGAAAGTAATTGCCGAAGCCAGCGCTGAACCTACGATCAGGGCAATGCAAACCCATGCAGCTACGGACAAATCTCCATCGCGAATGAGGCCTGCGCTCCGACTCTTCGCATCCATCACAAGGCAGGCAATCAGAGAAAAGGAGAGCAGCATACAAAACAGGGCGAGGACGTAACACATTGTATGTGTAGACTTTATCTGTGCGCTCTGTGCGGCCGCTGTTGCCTCCAGCTTGGCGTTTTCAAGCTCGACATGATGGATCTGCTTGGTCAGCCTTTCCGGGCTTCCGACGGGACTTTCAAGGCCGAACAGCTCGTCGAGCGACAACCCGAGCGTTTTGCATAGCGCAGCCGAGTTGTAAAGCCGTGGATCCGCTTGTGTTCCAGCGTATAATCGGCTCACGGCAGAGAAGGAAACGCCGGACTCGTTCGATAGCTCCTCCAACGTCATCCCGCTTGCATCTTTTGCCCTTCTGATCTTCCCCTGATACGCGCCGATAAACGGAGCGAGATCCTGTATTGCGGACATGATTACGCCTCCATTCGTAAGTTTCAGTTTTATTTCTTACATTTTCCATATAAAAATGCAAAACATGTGGCAAGAACGCAGGATTCGCCCTTTTCTTACAAACATTATCTGGTACAATGAAAACGTAGCAGATAGTTCCTGAATCCGGCATCTGCTGAAATGGCCCCACCGTATGTTCCAGATACGATGGGGCCGGTCAAACCGAATATTATATCAAATCATCAGTCCCATAAACTGTACACCATCGGATTCCTGATTCCCAAAAATAACGCGGTCTGTTTGTTCATAATACCATGTTGATTTTTAGAACAATCGTTCTATAATAAATGACAGGAGGAAAAAATATGGAGTGCATCAACATCCGGGTAAACAATGGGAGGGTCGACGTGACGGTCGACGGCGCGAAGCTGACGGACGTGCACAGCGTCAGCGTGGACTACATCAAGGGCGTGCCGCTCCTGTTTGCCTGCGTCGCGGACGTAGGCCGGGAGCAGGACGAGCGGCGGGAACCGAGAATCCTAAACTAGAAATCACCATGTGTATTTACAGTTCTCACACTCATATGTTTTGTTTATCAAATTACTTCTCAATCCCCATGCACCTATTGATAAGTTTCTTTTTGCATATGCAATCTTTTTCACGCGGGTGCTTCCGCAAGTTGGGCAATGTGGAGCATTGTTTATATTGTCTGCAAGCACAGCTGTGTCCTCTACCAGCTTTAATTTCGCGTGAGAAAATCCCATCGTTTCCTTAAAAACAACATAAGCGTCATTTTCAACGCCACAAACAGCAACAACCGTGTGAAGCAACTTTCTGTTTCCTTGATACAAATCTATTTCGTGTCTTCCGGCGTTGACCTCAACAGAAAAAGACTCACCGCAACGAACGGTTGCCCGTTCTATTCTGTCTACAATTATTTTCGTTTTTCTAAGGCTTCCCCCGCGCTGCCCTTGCCACATGAAGTGGATCATCCCACGTCTTCGCCTGCTTGAGGCAGGACAGCCGCAATGTGGACAGGAAGATGCCAAGTCGGATATTTTTGCACCACATTCAGAACACTCTACAAGAGCCATGTTGTTCACCTCATGATAAAGTCATAGCAAGAACCAATCGCATGAATTTGGATATTTGGAGAAGGAGATTGCAATGCTGGAAAATTTACAGGAAGTGTGCTATGATAGCAGCCAGGTAGAGAAGATTCGCACGCAGCTAAAGCGGATCGTGTTAGAACTTTCGGTTGAAGAACAGGAAGAACTTTTGAGAATGATTAAGGAGGGTATGCATGAGTAAGCCGTTCACTCCGATTCATGTAATGACTGAAGCGTTTCGGAAAGCCATGTATGATATTGTTGCAAAAGAGCGAGAGAAACGGCGACAGAGCACGACGCAAGAGCAGACACCTGCTCCGCAGAAAACGGGAGAGAATTGCCCACAGTAAATGCAGTTAACGCATTTTCAAAGTCATATGCTGCGGACTCGATGTCGAGCTGCGCTTTGAAATCTGAAAAAGACGGAATTTTCATGCTTGCCCCCTCTGGCTTTTCAAATACCGGATATATTTGATCACGTCCGCGAGTTCTTCGCCGGACGCAGAATCCAGAAAGTCTAATATCTCCTGCGCGGCAGGACTCACCGCCCCATCCTTCGGGATGGGGTCTTTTTTTATGCCCGCAGACGGGTCCTTGTCCGGCAGCAAGTCTGCAACTGATACACCGAGAAATTCTGCGATAGCCGGGAGCTTGCCCTTTCTCGGCTTTGTTCTCCTAGTGTTCCACTGACTATAAACGCCACTAGATGCACCGAGAAATTCGCACAAGTCAGCGCCGGTCTTTTTGCTCTTGGTCAAGTAATAATTGATTTTGTCTATTGTGTCCATATTAGTCAATAAATAATTGTTCAAAATGCAGTGCTATTATAACTAAGTTTTTGTTGACATTCTTAGTAAACTTAGTTATAATAGTTTTTGTTAGGGCGGAACTTACAAGTGAGGTGATGGCGTGAAGAAAGACAAGTATATATGGGGATTTCAGATTGTTGGTTCAGACTGCGGATATGACCAGTTCGGTACGTTCCATTGCGCGTGCGGTCATTGCCTTCCGTTACGAGTTGATGTAAGTAAGGGCGGCAAATATCGCGGCAGCGACTGCGGCGACGGCAGATACGACGGTGAAAAACATGTTGATAAGAAACCGCCTTTTCTCCGTGCGTGCTTTCGAGCCTTCGGTTTCGACAAGCACATTTAGACCGTTTTCTTCTATGGACTTGTAACGCTTATTCCGATTGAGAAACAACCTGATTCTTTCTCTGAACGACTTGCACATGATTCATGCCTCGGCTTATGAGGCGTGAAAAGAACACCGCCCCGGACAGCTTATCGGATTGTGAAATAATGATAGGTGGTACTTTCATAATAACACAATTCACTAAGTTGTCAAGAAAAACTTAGTATTCTCAGACAGGAGGTATGTAAAGGCATGGGTTTTAAGGAAGCGAGGCTTGCCGCTGGATTGACCGTTCAACAGGTAGTCAAGGCGCTAAAAGTTTCAGACGCATCCGTTTATCTGTGGGAAACCGGGCAGATGTATCCGAAGACAGCGCGCCTGCACGAAATCGCAGATCTGTACGGCTGCACAGTGGACGAGCTTTTAAGGTCGAGAAAGGAGGAAAAATGACGCTGGACGATATCCGGGCAATGTCAAAGCCAACAATCCTCGCAAGCGAGGCGGCGCAGGTGCTCGGCTGTACCCCGCAATGGCTTCGCTTGATGGCGAGGGAACAGCCTGAAAAGCTGGGCTTCCCGGTCTGCTGCACAAGCAAGCACAGAGTAAAGATCCCGAGAGAGCCGTTTTTGCGGTTTCTCGGAGCATGAGGAGGAACAAATGAAAGTTAGAACTGCCGGGAACAGGAACAGAAGGAGGATGCAGCATGGCGGAAGTGAAGACCTACACCCTGACGCTGGATGCGCAGGAGCTGCATGATCTGATCGAGGCGGTGCTGGTCTGCGAGTGCCAGGCAGCGCAGATCATAAACGGGCTGAAGCGCAAGGGGATGGATCTGGACGCGCAGAAGCTCGTGACACAAAACGCCCGTCTGGCGCGGCTCGTCAGGCGGATGCAGGAGGTAAAGAAACCATGTACAGATTGATCTTAAGCGCGACTGAGCTGGAGGTGATCGAGTGCGCACTCCACTGCACGGCATACGAAGATCACCGGAGGGCGGAAAGGCTCGAAGCGCGGTTCGGAGGCTGGGGCGATGCAGAAATGCGCAACCTAATTGAAACCTACAGGCAGGACGCTGAAGATGAGAGACGCCTCGCAGATACGATCTTCGAGCGGGCGGAAGTGCTGGACACGAAGGAGGAAACCAATGGATAACGGGAAGGTACACGTCGAGATCGGCATGGACGGCAAAAAAGCGGTATCTGCGCTATCCGGCAGCGCGCTGGAACTGAGCGCTGCTGCCGCGCGAATCCTGAATATATTTTATGCCGCGTTCTGCCAGCAGGGAATGGGCGAGGAATTCAAGGAAACCATGCGCTACTGCGTGAACCGGGAGGACAGCCCGGTATGGAAGAAGGAGTTGGCAGAATGAGAACAAATCTTGCAGAGCGGCTCGGGTATGAGCCGGAGGAAACGACTGAGGAACGCCGGGAACGGCTGCGGGAGGAATTTGAGGCCCGCAAGGCGGCGCGGCGGATCGTCAAAGGAATGTGCCTTTGGGTCAGCGGCGCGGCGATGATCCTGTCAGCAATGGCCGGGACGGCCGCAATGACGTATGAATGCGCTCTTACCGGTCTGGTCGCGCTTGTAGCGCTGCTGTACGGGCTGGCATGACGGAAGCGGATCTGCTGAAGACTCCCTGCGAGATCTGCAGAGAGCGCGGGCTATGGCGCTCCGGCTGCACCACAGACGGCCGATTCTCCTGCGGCATCTATTGGGAAATCCTGTTTGAGCAATGGGACGCGACCTGCAAGCTTATCCGAGAGCGCACGAAAAAGAAATGACCCCTGCCGCGCTGCAACGCGACAGAGGCCGAAAGGAAAATTACGTTGCCCTTATTATAGGGCAGAAAGGAACCTATGTCAAGTTTAACGGATTCCCGCGTCCGGCACGGTGCGAAAGCCTGTGTAGACGCGGTACGGGCCGACTACCCGAAGTTCAACAAATGCCTGCTTTCTCAGTGCGAAGCGCCGGAGAAATACGGCGTGCAGCTTGTTCCGGAGGCAGCTGCGGCGATCAAGGCGCTGGACGCGCCCAAGAACCGCGCAGATCGCCGGAAGAAGACGAACCGGTATTACTTCCGCCTGACGGACGGCGGCGCAGAAGTCCTGCAGCAGCTCTGCGATGCTATGCACTGTGCAAGCGTGCAGAGCCTGTGCGAAAAGCTCTTGGAAAAGGAGGCGAAACGCCGTGGGATACGATGGTGAGAACCTCTATCTCGGCATCGACGAGCCGGAGCCGAAGACCGTCGGCCAGTGCGCATACTGCCGGGAAGACATCTATGAAGGAACTGAGTGCTTCTGCTGCAACGGAGTGCTGGTACATACGGAGTGCTTCGGGGACTATGTGCAGGATGAGTACAGCGAATCGGAACTGGCCGGGGCGCTGGGATTTGAGCAGAAAACAGCATAAGGAGGAAACATGAGAGTTTACAAAGGGACAGACAGGCAAATGAAATGCCGTGGAATGCAATACACGCTGGGCGAAACCGCTGTTTTTGACGGTGAACCGCACCTATGCAAAGCAGGGTTGCACGCGTGCGAGCAGCCTATCGATGTGCTGAACCACTACACACCGAATGAAAGCCGGTACTTTGAGGCAGAGGCAGAAGAGGTATCTGCCGAACGTGAATCATCGGATAGCAAGATTGTTGCGAGGAAAATGACGCTGAAAGCTGAGATTGGCGTTCCCGGCCTCGTGAAAGCGCAGATCGAATATGTAAAGAGCCAAATCGGATTTGACGATGCGATCAAGCGCGCAAACGCCGAAAAAGAGAATCATGCCACGGGCGATCAGGGCGCAGCCTCCGCCACAGGCTATCGGGGCGCAGCCTCCGCCACAGGCGATCAGGGCGCAGCCTCCGCCACGGGCTATCGGGGCGCAGCCTCCGCCACAGGCGATCAGGGCGCAGCCTCCGCCACGGGCTATCGGGGCGCAGCCTCCGCCACAGGCGATCAGGGCGCAGCCTCCGCCACAGGCGATCAGGGCGCAGCCTCCGCCACAGGCGATCAGGGCGCAGCCTCCGCCACAGGCGATCAG
>ERZ791734.682-NODE-682-length-41534-cov-24.348851_pt1 | contig 41534 bp, 52 predicted proteins | sample MGYA00509953_ERZ791734 | MGnify/ENA primary metagenome ERZ791734 (study PRJEB30046, sample SAMN00792038) | human gut metagenome | study: EMG produced TPA metagenomics assembly of the A metagenome-wide association study of gut microbiota in type 2...
ATCCATTCTGTCTACAGATGGTTGCAAGGCATGCAGCTCCACAGTCGGTTATATCATGTTGTTTTATACAATAATATTTCGTTGACATATGCCCCAATTTAACTCCTTAATTACTAATCTTTTATTTACCAATATCCACTACAACTTTTTCTAAGAGCATATTGCAGATTCGACCTCACTATTATAAATGCACATAGAAAGGAATCCCGGTCAAGCCTCTTCATCAGAATCCAGAAACCGGATCCGTTCCATTGCAGAATTTTAATAGAAGTCCGCCTGCGGTTGCAGAACGCAAACATGCAGCGCGAATAGGGATCAAGTTTGAATTTCAGCTTGATAATTACAGCCAGTCCGTGATAGCTTTTTCTCAAATCGGTAGCTCCACAGGCAAGGTAAACGGTTGTGCCACCTGCCAGATCAAGCATGGTCTTTTAATCCCTGAATCAGAACACTAAAAAGATCTGAAGGGCACTCTGGCATCACTTCAATCCGAATACTGTTAGTGATAAAAATACGGACTGGAGACAGACTGGTGTTCAAAGTCTCATTCGTCGAAATTTCTTTTTCGGTTGGCATTTTTGCAAAAATCATATCCGTATCCGATTGTTCGTCCAATGTTTTCAGCTTGCGCATCCAGTAACTCATTGTAGAGACCGGAACGTGATGTTCCTGACACCATGCTTTGCACGGCTGTCCACTTGAATGAAATTCACTAATTCTTTCAGACCACAGTGTAATTTTTTCATCTGTTTTCATAATGATACATTTTCCTTCCTTTGTTATGAAAAGAGTGTATCAGAAAAATATGGGCGCTAACAGATACAGATGATTACCTACTTACAATTCATCGGCAATTCAATAACATGGCGGTAGTAGCCAAAAAGCAAAGCTATATCCAGCTTTTGGCTCAAATACAACAATAAATGCGACCGAAAAGCATTCAAAATAACCTTAAATACATTCAGTAAAATAACACCTATAGATAGAGTCATCAAAGTTTTTCTAAATCCATCAGGTAATACGCTGTCTATTAATTCCTTAAGATAAAAAGCCCCTACAATTCCAAGAATAGTATATACCAGAGATGCCACAAAGATATGTAAAATCAGCTTTTTCTGTGTTAACAGCAAATGAAAAAAGCGACTAAACAAACCTTTTGTTTCATCGTCCTTCTTAAATGTTTCATTCTTTACAAGCAGAATCAAAATGCCACTCCACTGATATTTTGGCGGCTTTTCTTCCTCATGGACTTTTCCAAAAAACTCCTCTGGTGTAAGCTTTACTATGCCAACTACCGGGTCGGCAATAATCACCTGTTTTTTGGTGATTTTATGTATAACCACATGGTGTAATAAATTTCCATCTACGATGACATGAGCAATACAAGGTAATGGAAACTCTGAAAAAAGGCTTCCTTATTCCCTTTTACTCCCTTTGCGCTAAAGCCCAACTGCTCTGCTGCTTTAATTACACCATATGCGTTTGTTCCCTGTTTATCTGTTCCAGCTACTTCACGAATCTGCGTAATGCCAATTTTGTAACCGTTTTGTTTACAAATGGTTGCAAGACAAGCCGCACCACAGTCAGTAATGTCGTGTTGCTTTATGCAATACTATCTCATCTTTTACTCTATTTTCAAATATTTTATTAACAATAAATTTAAATTATCATCCTATAACTAATATTAGCAAAACCATAAAAGTACTCAACACTACATTTACGATAACAAATATACTAGTGTATTTGTCTTGATATCGTTTTAAATCTCTAATTTTCTCTTTCTCACGATCAGTCATTCTCCATGTCGCTGGAAATAACGCTGCAATTGAAATAATTGTAAATAATAAAATTGCAACAAAGGACAAAATAATTACTACACCCATATCTCCATCACAATAAAGTCCTTTATATATACTAGATGTTAAAATCAATACAAAACATGCAACTTCCAAGCATTTATGCCAATTATTAAACTTGCCTTCCATTTTTGTCACCTCTTTTTCTCTAGCGTATCACATAAATATTACTGACACCATATCATTTTTTGATATTAATAATTTGTCCTATCCAACCTATTTGAACCCTACAAAATACAAAAATAATATAACTAATAATCTTGTACATGCTCTATAACTCATCTTAAAGATACATCTAAAGTCCATCTGGTCGAAATCATAAAAAATGTGCTTTACAAGAATTTATAATCTTAGAATGCAAAAGGAAAATCCATTTTATTTTTTAATTACCTATATTTTACATTATTAAAAGTGGATTTATATGAACATGCTGTACAAAAACAAACTCTTATTCTCATATTCATCTTTTAGTTCCGCCTCTTTTTCAAAACCTAACTTTTTATACATGCCTAAAAATGACACTTCATTTCCTTCTTTTGCATAAAATGAAATTCTAAGCTTATTTACTTGATTAATCATACTTTTCATAGCATAATCCATCAAATCTTTTGCAATTTTTATTCTTTCCTCTCTATTTTTTTCTTTTGATACAACTAATGTTGTAATATTGACAACCGAATTATTGCTAACATTAGGAACAACAATAATGAGTCCATCAATTTTTCCATTTTCACCAATTTTATAAAAATAATATTCTTGATTATTCATTATATGTGCTCGAATATTAACGGCAGTATAATAACCTTTTCCACCAGCCACAAAAAAATCGCTACAACGGTTTTCTTCAACAAAACGTCCAACTTTTTCATAATCATTTTCATCCACAGCTGAAATGTCGGTATGTTTACATACATTCTCTTCTATTTCTTGTTCCATAACAAGTATGCCATACATTTTTAACATTCTTATTATGTCTTGAAGGTCATTCTCCAACACAGCAATTTCAATATTTTCATATATTTTTTTCAATTCCTCTAACACTTTTTGTGTTTGATTATTTTCTAATATTAGGTTAAACATAACCAAACCTGTCCCATTCAGAATAAATTGGTCATGCTTTTCCTTAAAAAGCACCATAGATGAATCTCCATCTTCTCTAATAAAAAAATTATGTTTATCTTTTATTTGATATCTCATATTTTCCTCCCATTATTTTGCATCAATCAAATCATAAACAATATCCCTACCTGTGTATGGTTCTGGACAAAATGAACTAAACTGCTCTGTGCTGTACAAATTACTTATATATGGTTGTAATTTATTATTTCCCCATATATTATTGTATCCAGCATGCCAATAATCTTTCAAACTGTGTTTATTCAAATCACCAACGACAATCGGCAAATAATTACATAATAATAATTTGCCATCAGAACGAATCTCAACTGAATATGTATTCATACTATTCTTATTATTTTCAGGCATTCTAGTAAGATGATCTAATGGATCCCCCCAAGATATCACAAAATCTTCATCTTGATACAAATCTTTTAACTTGCTGATTTTTTGTTGTAGCCACAAATATTCATCAGGGGATGGCTTCATATTTACCATACTTTTCCCTCTTCCCATCAATATCAATGGCATAACTCTAAAATCATTTGCACCTAACTCTTTAACCAATTTACATGTTTCTTCAATCTTATATATATTTAGTTTATTGGGACAAAAAGATACCGCAACTTTAAACCCTTTTTCCGAAGCCCTCCTAATTGCTTCAATTGCTTTTTTAAATGCTCCGGAAATCAACCTCATATTTTCATGTAGAAAGGTATTATTTCCGTCTAGACTTACCTGAATCGTATTTATACCTGCATTTTTCAAATCCAATAATACGCCTTCAGTTAATAAATATCCGTTACTAACAATATTTACAATTCCACAATTTGAAGCTAATTCTTTTATTATATCATAAATTTCATTGATATAATACCCCGCTTTTTGCCCGTATTTGCTGAAAAGTTCAGTTTTGAATATCTCCGCAAATCTCACAAAATCCAGCTATTTAGTAACAAATTAGTAACACCCGGTTACTGCTTATTCAGGACACGTTCAGAAACAAAACCAGTGTATTTCACACCCTTGTATGTTACCTGAACATAAAGCCATTTTACACCCTGATATTCAGAATAGTAACCATAGCACCTCACTTCTGTCCCCTGTTCTAACACAACCATTGATGCGTTCTGTTTTCCCGCACCGTTACGCATAAGACAATCAGTGCTTGTCTTATATGTTCCGGCAACGGCAGATGACTTTTTCTGTGCAGATGACTTTGCGGTTTTTGAAGTAACTGGTGCAGCACTCTGACCGTTGCTTGCTGATCTACTGTTTCCACTTACCACAATAACAGTATGACCTGATGTTTTTGTAACCAGTACATCACCATTATATAAAACAGTATTGGCACTGACAGACTGCCTTTTTTCAAATTTTCCAGTTGCTTCAAGTTTGGCTGCTTCACCTGATGTTGCAAAATCACCGGGGTCAAAACCGTTCTGAATACAACAACCACGAACCAAGGAAGAACAGTCTGCTTCTGTCTTTTCTTTGATTGCTTTCATGCTGCCGTATTTTCTGACCATCTTAATGACACCATAACGGTTAGACTGATCGTAACCAATATGGTTATTTGCACACGCATCTGACATTGCAGATGCAAGACCATTTGCAAGTGCAATAGTCTTTGGTCTTAAAACATACCAACCCTTGCTGTGCAAATAATACGGCTGTGTACTTACTTCCCTACCGTTGTTGTCACCCAACACACCGCCGGAAATCTTGCCGTTTTCATCAATTCTTGCTGAACCTACTACTAAACCCATAATTATTCACCCTCACTTTCTGTCTTTTTCTGTAAAATATCAATAGCCTTGGTGATGACTGCCGGGAGTGGTAACCCCATAAGACCCGCATTTTCCACAAGGGAAATTGTTTCATTGGCAATGAACGCAATAATCACTGCATCCCTGATATAATTTGTGCCAATGACAAGATCAAGGCGGTATGCAACCAGTACAAAAATCAAGGTCATGCACTTTCTACAAAGACCTTTCCACCCCGCCTTGCTTTCAAGTGAACCTGTGTCTGTCTTAGGACTGTTCTTGAACACCCCCGCAACAATCAGTCCTGAAATGTAATCAAGACCCATGAAGATCAGAAGGGTTGTAAGTCCCGCATCCCAACCACCAAAAAAAGATGCGATTGCTGAACCAATCACACCTAATACACTGCAAATAGTCTGTTTCATTTTCTCTGTCCTTTCTGAACATAAAAACAACCGCTTGTGACCTCATATAATGGTCATATAGCGGTTGTTTTTGTTCCTGTGATAATTTCCTTGTCTGTTGATTACTCTGCTAATTCAGGGCAATCAAGGTCAATCAGAACTTCCTTCACTTTGTCCTTGATTTTCTCAGGTACATCAGCAAAGGTTTTCTTGCCCTTAATGATAAGGGTTGCATAGATCACTGCCATAGATTCCACATCCTTTCTGAATAAAATTTTTATGATGAACTGAAACAACATCAGTTACCACCTTCTGCCAGTTCCGGGTGTCCTTCATCAATAAGCACCCGTTTGACTTCATCCCTAATCTTGTCAGGAACATCATTGATTGACTTCTTACCCTTGATGATAAGTGCTGCATAAATATTTGCCATATTCTCACCCCTTCCTTATGCCATCATTTCATAGATTTCACACATGGCTTCCTGTGCCTGTGTCATCTGATCTTCCAAGGATGCGTTCCTGTCATCAATCATTTTGATGTATTCATCCTTGGTGTACTGAGTCAGGTCATATTCATAACCAGTGAACCCCGGCTGTTCATCTGTCCCGGCTTCTGTAACCGGGGTGATGTTCTCTGCAATCCAAACTGAATAGTCATCAATGACCTTCTGTTCAGGCTGCTTTGTACTGCGTACTTTTCCGTACTCTTTCATGCTTTTTACCACCTTTCTTGATATGATCTTTATAGTACCTATCAGCATAAGGCTGAATTGGTTCAATATATTTTTCAGACAATCGGCTGCTATCACAATATTTCAACCAACCCTTATAGGAATTGATTGCACACCATTCTGAATAGTTCATTTCCTGACCGCTTTCAATCTTCTTCCTGATTGCGGTCATTTTCCGTTCAAATTCCTGACAGGTGGATTTTCTAAGAAGGGTATCTTTCAAGAAAATCCTGTACCCTACAAAATCAATACCCCGGATGAATGAAAGGAATATCTGATAGTTGCCTTTTATTCTTAATTTCAAATTCTGTATGAAATATTCATTGATTTCTGCAAGTAACTGATGCAGTTCTTCTTTGGTTCTTGCAAAAATACAAATATCATCCATATAACGGTAATAGTGCTTTACCCGCTTAACTTCTTTTATCCAGTGGTCAAAACCTGATAGGAAGAAATTGCCGTCATACTGTGAAAAGTAATTCCCTATTGGAATACCGACACCTTCAATGAAGTCCTTGCCGTTTACCTTCACTATCTTGATTTCATTACCACAAGACCGATAAAATTCAATGTTTTCATCCGTTGCCGGACAAGTGCTGATTGAATCAATTACTTCATCAATCAGTTCAAGCAGTTCAGGGTCTTTGTACTTCCGTCTGAACTTCTGTTTTAGTGTTTCGTGGTCAATGGAAGGGTAAAATTTCTTGCAGTCTATTTTCAAGCAATAGGTCATTTCTTCCGGCACGGTATCAACCGCCAACCGTAACTTCTTGTATGCTGCATGAATACCCTTGTTTGGTATTGCTGAATATGTGTCATCAGTGAAATACGCTAATAACTGCGGTTCAATCACCTGTAAAACCGCCCATTGTGCAATTCTGTCAGGGAAGAATGGAAGTTTGTATATTTCCCGTTCCTTCTTGCCGTCCTTTTTCGTAAAAGTGGCATATTCCGAAGTTTTGTATAAATGGTTTTGAAGCATCCATTGCAGACCCGCCAAATAGTAGTATGGTCTTTTCTCAATCTGCTGAACTTCCTTGTACCATCCTTTGCCTTTCTTTGCGTGTTGAAACGCAAGATACAGGTTATCCATTGAACAGATTTTTTCATAAAGATTGCCATACCGTTTCACGCTTGTCTGTTCCCTTCTGTATGCACTGAACCGAACTTTCAACCCGTCAGGTGACAGTCTACTAATACAGCCCATGTATTTTGATGTTTTGCCAAGTGGCACGGTAATCAGTTTTCAGTACATTGATTTATAAGAACACCCCGCCATTTCTGACGGGGTGTTTCAAGTGATATTTGTGCATTTACTAACTGACTGCTGATATTCCGATTACGATTAGAAGAAGCATTATTCAGATTCCAATAGAAAGCACTGGTATTCAAGCCATTATTCCAATTAGCACCTAATTTAGTAACATTGGTTTTTTGTCTTTTTATTGTCTTTCTGTTTGAAAATCGTCATCCTTAGCATCCTGATTACCTAAAATTGTATGAATTACTGGTTGCCTGTTATGCTGCCACCTTTTTTCGATACACCAACCGACCGCCGATAGTCCGAATACGATGAGAAGAAGCAATACCCAGATACCAATAGAAAGCACCGGCATTCAAGCCATCACCCCAATCAGCACCCAATACAGCAACACGCCAACCAGTACCGTTCTGATTCCAACAGTGATCACCAACAGGAAGTGCAGTGTTTCCGTTGAACTCACCCGGTAAGAACAACCAATCAAAATCTTCTGAATAGCAGAAAGCGGAAATATAACCGTTTCCATACTTTGCGGTCATTCCTGTATCTTCATAAGGTGCTGCCTTAATGTCATCAGCAAAACCATGATCTGCAACATAGGTTTCACACTCACCTGTGGTTGCGTTCGCATAGTGATTGATTCCATCAATCCACCACCAAATGTTGCCCCAAAAGTTTTCTTCACCACGGTATGACACAATCTGAATACCGTTAGCATTGACAACTGAACCTGATGCATTACCAAGGGTGATTGTTGCACCTGTATTTTCTGTCATGGATGTTTTACCGTCATCAGTCTTTGAAACTGCACCGTTACCAATAACAGACTGCATGTTGAAAGTTGCATATTCAATCAGCATAAGCATCTGTGAAGCGGATGCCGTCTGAACAACACCCTGTTCCCAACCAGTACCACGTTTTTCAGCAAGTTTTCTGATATTGGCACGGGTTGCGTTCTGCGTAAGTCCTGAAAGCGGTTTTGCATTGGCAATACTGCATAACATATCAGCAGCAAAGTCAGCAACCTGTGAATCATCAAGAATGTATGCTGATGCAGATGCATCCCAAAGTGAACCTTCAAAGGCTGCAAGATATGCAACATCATTTTCCTGACCATTTACAATGAACGCCGGATGAAGTTTGAATCCCGCCTTTGGTGTATCTGATACATAGTATCTGATTTTTCTTGTGATTGCCCCCTTGGTTCTCTTTTCAGTTTTAAGCGGTACAACCTTGTAATAAAACTTTGGCTGTTCAACCATTACCTGAACGATTGTCCCGGCACTGAATTTCAGGTTTTCATCAGGTGATTCAGTACCTACCGGGTTACGGTCAACCGCCTGTGTCAGTTTTCCAGTAGTGGAAAATCCGGCTTCACCATAGTATGCAGCAACACGCCCGTCATTGGTAAGGTTACAACGCTTTCTGCCACCAAATGCATTGATTCCGTCAAACCCTGAACCCGCTGAACGGTTTACTGCCCCGGCAAGTCTTGTGAACTTCTTGTTTTCAAAGTCCACTTCAACACCATAAATGTCACCGTCTGAATATCCAACATAGGCTTTCAGATCAGCAATTTCTTTTTCAAGTGCCTGAATGTCACCAACCGTTGCATACGCACCCGGACTGACTGCAAGTGATACGCTGTCAGCGTTGCCTACTGTGGTATATAACTGTAAATATGCAGCCGATACCGTAACACCGTTATATGGTGGCATATAACAGTTATTTGACTTTTCAATGCAGACTGCATACAGGATTTCACCCTTGTCAGGGTCAACGGCATATAAGCCAAGTGTACGCATATAGTAACCTTCTTTCAGGTCTACGTTGGAATATGCTGCATCAATTTTGATTGCAACCTCATTTGTGCGGGTAACCTTGGAAACAAGGGTTGTCTGCTTGATGTTGCTAAGTGCGGTCAATGCCTGTAACTGACTTTCTGTGTACTGGGTACTGGAAGAACATACTTTTGTAAAATCAATGTTTCCTGACCCGGCAATCATCTTTGCCATAAGTGCCTGACCATTGTTTGTGATGTAAAGTTTTGAATACTCTGCCATCTTATCATTCCTTTCTATGTTGTTTTTATCTCAATGAAGTCTACCTGAACAACGCCAGATGCTGCCTTTGCATCCATATCTGCCCGGATTGTTTCATTAAAATCTGTTGAAATGGTTACCATTGCGGTATCTGTTGCCTTACCACCAAAGTTCACCGTACCCTGAACACTCACTGTTTCCTGACTGTCATTTGTGATGTTCAGCATTTCAGTCTGAACGATTCCACCACCAAAGACTGATGAACCGTTCACATCAAACACTTCCCGGAAATCGTTTGTGATGATAAATTCATTGATGAAGCAGATGCCACCACCAAAAAGAACAGCACCTTTGATGTTGCAAGGGATGCTGTTCTTAGATACAACCACAAGATTTTCAGGAATCATTGTGTTTATGATGTTTTCCAGTTCTTCCACCTGACCATATAATTCAAGGTCAGTGTCAATATACAGTGTGTACCCGGTCTTGAAATCACCAGTCACTTCAAAATCACTGTCACCACAAAGGACAAGCAACTTTTGAAGCAACACTTTCCAAGTGTACGGGATTGTGTTAAACCACTTGCTTTGAACCCTTGAACGCCTTGATTCAAGGGTATCATCAGCAGTTGGGTATATTTTCAGCATCTTTTCAAATCTGCTGATTCCATATTCATCAGCGGTTGAAATGAAGCGGTTACGCAAACACCTGTCAGTTGCCGACCACATCAGGCTAAATTCAGGGTTTTCCGCTTCAAGCGCTGCAACGGGTTCTTTGTAACTCTGCATGAATGGCGGTAAGTATGAAACAAGGTCAACTTCTCTTATCATGCAGAAACACCCCCTAACTTTGGTATGCAAAATTCTGTCAAGGTCATATTGCTTGCCGTGCCGTTCAGCTTTGTCCCGGTCACATCCACCACGCCATCAACACCAAGGATGCGGTTTTCAATCTGCGATACCCTGACAATGGTTTGTGATGTTTCTGACCAGTTCTTTCTTAATTCCAAGAAGTACGCATCAACTGCTTCTGCAATGGCTGCCTTGGTATTTGACCAGTTGTGACCTTCTTCAAAGGTTACCGTGGTCTTGACCTCAATACTGACAGGTGATGCACTTGCTACACTAACCACATGACCGATTGGTGCAAGTCCGTAACCTTCCCCGGCAGTTTCTTCCGGGTCAAGTGTCTGCTGAACATATTGAACAAGTGTTGAACTTGCTTCACCATAATCATCAGAATCAGTGATGACTACATGAACAGTACCACCAACCGTCAGTTTCTTGTCCTTGGCTGCATTATATACGGCATCAAGCCACGGTTTGACTGCTGCCGGAACTGTTGAAATGATTGATTCATACCAGTTCTTGACCACTGTACTGACGATCATGTCAGCGGGTCTAATGTCACCATTCCAAACACGCTTGACCTTACATGACCCAACACCTTCAATACTTTTGACCTTTGCCATATAATCAGCGTGGTTGCCACCAAAGGACTGTTCATTGAAGCTGTCAAAGTAACGCTGTCTGAAAACTTCTGTATCTTCTTCATCTTCACCGGGAATAAGTACGCTTGTCAGGCTTGCCGTCTGCAATCCGTCAATATATTCCATTGGTATCATATCCCCAAGGTACTGATTGCCAACAACACCTTCTGTTTCACACTGAACCTTGTATGTTCCCGGTGTGATCTGTTCAGTCACAACATAGTTTATTTCACCGATGTTGAAACGCTTTCCAGTAACATCAATGTTTGTTGGTGTGAACTCACCCTGTAAGATTGCCTTGGTTGCGGGTTCAGGTGAAAGTCCCCTGTCCTTTGCAAGCAAGATCAGAAATTCCCTTGCAGCAGTATCACCGTATGAATTTTTTATCAGATATTCCAACTCAATGTATAAAATCTGAAATTCAATGGCTGTTGAACTATGCAGATCGTAAACAGGGGATGACGGTCTTTTGTCAATTTTGTCAGATACCCGGTTCATCATCCTTTCAAGGATAATGTCATAAGTCTGATCTTCATACATTCTAAATCTTCACCCCCTTCTCTGCTTTAATATCACCGTAAATTGTTTTTACGGTAAAATAGGCATGAACCACACCTTTGACCGTCAGGTCAAATTCAAAGTCGGTCACGCCCGTGATTCTTTCATCAACGGCTAACGCTTCACTGATTCTGCGTTCTAATTCAGGGCAAACCCAAGTGACAGGTTCACCATACAGGTCAAGTGTTTCAATGCCGTAATACCACGGATATATGATGTACTGATACCTTTCTGTTTGCAGTGTTCTGAAAATCATCTGCTTCATGGCATCCTGTTCATCCACAAGACCCCTGACTGAATCACCGTCTAAATCCATTTTATAAGTTAGGCTTGGCTGTGTTTCAATTTCAAAATCTTGGTCAAGAAAACCAACTGTTGAAGGAATCATTTGCCTATCCTATCCACAACAATGAATTTCTGACCTTCTTGCTGTCTTATTAGAATGACACCATCACCGACAGCCAAGCCATTGTGTACGGTGACTTCAATCGTTCCGACAGCATGAACGTGTGACGGGGAAACTGGTGCTGTCCCTGAATTTACATCCCCGGTATAGTAATAATTCTTGATATTCCCCGCCGTTATCTTAGTTTTGAAATCTGTTACATTCCTTGAAAGTACAAGTTGTTTTTCAGTAAGAATCATCTTCTGTTCAACATTTATCTGTAACGGGGATGCAGATATAACCTTTCCAAAACATACATTTACAGGTTTTGTTGATTCTACCGCTTCAACTGCTGCTTGATGTACTTTCTTGATAATTCCTTTTGCATCAGGCAATAAACTCACCCCCTCTAAGTGTCAAATCCATCCAATGTTCACCTTCCTTGTAAGTGTGCTTGCACTTTTCAACAAGCATCCAGTTTTTCACTTTCATATCACCAAGGTCAAGGTTAATGACAACCATTGAACCCGCCCGCACTCTGTTGTCGCCCAAAGCATTGGTGATCTTCAAGTTACGGGTTTTCTTGTTATACAGTTTCAAAAGGGCATCTGCCTTTGCTTGACCATTTTCACCTTTCTGTAAGGTATCAAAATACTGCAAAATGCCCCATTTATTGATATTAGAAGAATCCTGTGTGATATAAACATCACGCTTTTTAGTATCTTCATTGTCATAGGTCAACTTGATTTTGTTATAAGTATTACTGTCGATAGATGAAGTATATTCAAAATCTTGCCCTGTTTCTTCATCAATCATTAAGTACGCCCCCGGAACACCCACATACATAGATGACAGGTTTTTCAGGGTAAGTTTTCCAAAATCGTCATATAACACATACATTTCCCCGGTGTTAGTCAGTGTCAGGTCAAGAGCATTTGTTATCATTTCAAACAGTTCACTGTTTTCTTCAATTCTTGATTCAATGACGTACCCTGTATCATCCAGTGTACCAAGGTTCAGGGCATAATCATCTGCAATCATTTTTACAAATTGTGATGCCGTTTTATTTTCATAAACCTTAGTGTCCTTATTTTTCAAATATCTTAACTGATCGTAGGCGGTGACAGTAATGATCTTGTCCTTACTTCTTTGCTGCTTGAATACAAAACCAAAGAATACATTGTCACCGTCCACCTTCATCCTGACTGGACTACCTTCTGAAAAATCAAGAATGTTGTCATACAGGACTTTGAAAACCAGTTTGCCGGGGGTGTTTTTTCTTTCTGTTGACCATTCAATACCTTCCTGAACAACAGGTTGATATACTTTTGTTCCTGATTCATTCCCAACCAGTAGTTCAACGTACATTGAACAACACCCCTTTCTTATGCTGCCGGAATGGTCAAAACCTGTCCCGGATAAATTAAGTTAGGGTTGCCACCAATGACACCCCTGTTTGCGTTGTAAATCACGGTGTATTTTGCACCGCTACCGTAAAACCGTTTTGCAATGTTCCATAAACAATCACCACGCACAACCGTATAAGTCTGTGCTGCTGCCGGGGCGGGTGAATTGTTAGTTTCCCGCTTAGGCTCTGCACTTGCCTTTGGCTTGGATGCAGCAATTTTGATGTTGACTGTCTTTGTTCCATAGTCCCGGTACTGTTTCAGATTGAACTTGACTTTGAAGTCAAACCCGTTCTTGGCATCCTCTGAAATTTTGTAATCTTCCAAAGATACCTTCATGTTCGTGTTCAGCAGTTTTTTCCCCACCGGGGTCTTTCTGCACACAATGAACTGGAATGTCTTTTTGCCTGTTTTCAACCCTTCAAAAATATCAAAGAAATACCCCGCTTCTTTGAAACCATTCTTATACACCGCATAAGGATGTTTTACTTGCGGGATTTCTGCTTCAAATTCAATGTCGGTCAACCCGGTTTTTTTCAGGATATTGATTTCACCTTCATTTATCAGGTTGACCGTTTTGTTATTACCATTGATTTTGATGCTAATTTTTTCAGGGGTGACAGGAAAAAGGCATTTATCAAAATACATATCATATCCGCTTTGTGCCATTAGTCTGTACCCCCATTTGTTACTTCATCTATTGCTTCACCCATTGCATCATCTAATGCAGTGATAAAGCCATCAAGGTCAGTATCAGATGAAACATTATTGTTGTTTGTTTGGTTGATAGTTACTTCTGCGGTTGTGAATCTGTTAATTGATTCTTGTTCCGCAATGTCACGCAAATACTTCAAATCTTCTTCTGTAACATCCAAAGAATCCTTGATTTTGCCTGTGTTATCGTCAATGTTTCCAATGCTGTCACCCACGCCTGAATTTGCTATTGCATCATTGAACCCTGATGTGTAATCACCAACATTAGGAATATCTGTCTGACCGAATACATCCGACAGACTAAAGTTTGAAACCTTATCAGCAATACCGTCACCCCATGCCGCACCCGCATTGAACGCATCTGATGCCCAACCGTCCTGAAATGCATCAAAGGTTGTAAAACCTTCATTGAACGCATCACTGATTGACTGGTAATCTTCTTTGTTTCCGGCTGCTTCACTTGCTTTGGCTGCATAGTCATCCGCTGCGGATGAAATGCCTGAATAGTCAAATTCAACAAACGGTAACTTATTCAGTGCTGAACAAATACCTTCAATGACTGAAAGTGCCGTACTTAACAGGTTGTAAAACCATGACTGAACAGAACAGATTGCATTGTGAAATGCCGTCATCATATTGGATGCAAGTGCTGCAATGGCGTTTCCAATACCCAAGGCAATGTTTGCCACGGTTAGACCCAAGTTCTTGAAGAACTGAATCACCACGTTCACACCACCAGTAATCACACCGAACCCTGAATTTGCAATACCTGTCATCTTTGCAATCGCATTACATACGGCAAAAATTATTGCTATAAGTGCTATAATCAGCACAATAATCCATGTGATCGGACACGCTGCAAGTGCTGCGTTCAATCCATACTGCTGTACTGTCCAAAGAAATGTTTGTCCGGCTGCAAGTGCATCTGCTGCTGCCTTTGTCGCATCAATGGCTGCTGAAATTGCAGTAATTGCGTTGACAATTCCCATGATTGCCAAATATGCCCCTAATGCAGCAATTACACCATATATAATTGGTGCAATGATTGACCAGTTATCACCGATAAATGCCCCAACAGATGCAGCCACTTCAAACACATTCAGAAGGATATTCGCAAGGGTTGCCATTGCTTCAATAGCACCCTGAATGAAAGTCTGAAATGCTTCACTATTGGCTAAATCGTTCAGTCTTTGAAGAACAGGCTGAAATGCAATCAGTGCGGTGTTTTGCATTGACTGCCATATCTGCCCCCAAGTCATAGGCATTTCATTGAATTTGCTGTTAATGTCATCAGCAGCAGAAAAGATTGCTGCCTTGACTACATCAGCGGAAAGTTCCCCATCCGCTGCCATTTCTCTGATCTTACCGATTGGAACATCAAGATAGTCCGCAATGTTCTGAATCAGGTTAGGTGCTTGTTCAAAGATACTGTTCAATTCATCACCACGAAGGACACCTGAACCAAGTGCCTGTGATAACTGCAATTCTGCGTTTGCTGCTTCTTGGGTGCTTGCCCCGGCAATCGTCATCTGTTTTTGAATCAGATCAGCAAAAGCAACAACTTCTTCCGAACTGCTGAACGCATCCTTTGCGTTGTTACCAAAACGAGCAACAACATCAGCCATCTGACCGAATGAACCCCTTGCATCCTGTGCTGCTGCATATACCATGTTGACAAGTTCAGCAGTTGTCTGAACCCCGTCATTCATCATGTTCAAACGGGATGTTGTCTGAACAAGTTCATCTGAAATGTTCAGTGCTTTCCCAACTGACTGAATACTGATATAGGCTGCAACTGCCCGTTTGATGGTATTGGTCAATTCATTTGCCTGTTGTGTTCCGGCTGAAATTTCCTGATTAAAACGCCCCTGTTCATCCACATTGTCACGGATGTACCTTTCTGTGTTGCCAACAGTTTGTGACAAACGCAAATAGGCATCATTGGCAGCAGAAACATCCATGTTCTGCATTGCCTGATTCAGTGAATTTTGTTCCTGAATAGCCTGATTCAACTGCATACGCAACTGTTCCAGTTCTGCATTTGCATTGTCTGCCCCAACATTTACCGGGTTGTTCTCAATCTGCTGAATCCGCTGTTGAATTGCAGATAACCGCTGTTGCATGGTGTTCATATCCTGAACTGCTGCATCCGGCAGTATATCCATTCCCTGTGCTGTCTGTGAAATCCTTGCCTGTGTGGTGTTCAGTGTGTTCAACATATCGTTTGCACTCTGAACTTCTTGCTGAAATCGTTCAACACCTGTTCCTGTGAACACATCCATCCCGTCAGTGTTCCATGTTACCGGGATTTCTACTGGTTCAGGGTCAGGCGGTGCGTTTGGCTGAATTTCAGGTCTGATTGGTTCAGGCTTTTCAACCAAAGGGTCAGGAAGTACCGGGTCAACAGGTACAGAAATCGGTTCTTGATTTCCAACATCCACAACAGGCGGTGCAATATCAGGTGCGGTCTGTTGGCTTGCTGCCTGATTCATTGCTTCAATGGCAGCAGTTGCCTGATTGATTTCATCCCTTGCCCCTTCAATGCTGCTTGTATCAATGTCAGCGTTCATTGACCGCTGCATATCATACATTGCAGACACGGCAAGGTTCACTGAACTGATGATGTTGTTCAACACTCCGCTGAATTGGTCATTAAGTTCAATACCTGTCTGAATAGATGACACCTGTTTCACCGTCCTTTCTTAGTGTTTTTTCTTTGCCCTTGCTTCTGCCTTTTTCTTTTCCTTCTTGTCATGCTCTGCTTTCAACTTGATTGAAGCAATCACAAAGGCTTTTTCCTGTTCATCCATAGCCAAGAACACTGATGGAAGAATGTGAAGTTTTAGAAGGGCATAGTAAGCATAATTTGCTTCACCATCCCCTTCTTCAATTAGTTTTTTGCTTCATCAACCTTTTCATCAAGTGACTTGGTAAATCCCTGAAACTTCTGCATCCATAACTGGAAGTCCTGCATTTCCCCGGCATCATCCACCATTGCATAGACTAAATCTTCCGGGGTCATCACACCGTAACTGTCCTGTAACTCTTTATCGTAAAGGTCAGGAAACACCGTTGACTTCACGATCATTGCCATAAGGTACTTTGAAGTAATCAGTTTCGGTCTGAATAAGTTCGGCTTGCCTGTCACCTGAACTTCAATGGTATTTGCATCACGAAGTTCTTCATTTTCCTTGGAACTGATGTGTCTGAACTCCCATCTGACAGGTGTTCCGTCTGAACCAAGAAGTGAAGCAGTAGGTGCAAACTTTTCATTTTCCTTTACCTTTTTATTCGCTTTCATAAATGCACTAAATTTTGACATTTTGTTGTTCTCCCTTCTGTTTATCAAAGAATAGAAAAAACCCCTTATATGACCTTATATAAAAGCCACACAAGGGGTTCTGTTACTTAGTTAGTAAGAAAACCCGTGAGGTTTGCAAAAGATTCAGGCATTGAGAAGTCCTCAAATGTTCCTTCAATCTCTTCATCAAGGTATTCCCCGTCAGCATCAAATTTTGCTAACACACCGCCGTCAGTGTTGCAGTCATAAAAAATGATCGTCTGTCTGCCCGCTTCACTTGTTGGGTCATCGTTAGTAATCTGCATTTCAAAATACACATCCTCACCAGTGTTCTTATAGTCAAGTAATGCCTGACGAAGAACTGACTGGTTATAGTGTGCTGTGCCGGAAAAAGTACCTTCCATACCGCATGACTTATGACCCGCCATGATTGCACCAAGGCGGGGAACAGTAGTCTTGGTTTTCTCAACCTTTGCTTCCATATCAATCATCTGCATGAAGTTGTATCTTCTACTTCCGATTGTGATAAAACATTCAGCAAGTTTTGCTGCAATAGTGTCCCTTGCTTTCATTGTTACATTCGGCATTTTATTTCACCCCTTTCTTACGCAACCGTAACCGTTTCATAGAGTTTACCCATAGCGTTCACAACGGTGATTGCTGATGTAATCACAACCGCCTTTTTGGAATCGCCCTGTGCAACCGTAACATCAGAATCAGTGAACCCTTCAATAGCACCAAGTTCCTGTAACTGTGTACGGATTTTTACCAAGTCAGACCAAAGGGAAGTTCTGCCTGATGCATTGTTTGGAACAACACCAAGATACTTAGTGTTGAAAAGAACTGCATCATCATTTCCCAACTGGTCAATAACTCTGATCGTCTGATTGTCCTTGAATACATCCCCGCAAGTGTCCGAAGTGGTCACCATAGAGTTAATATCTTCAAGTACACGGACAACGCCGTTGACCTTATGAAAAGTGAACTCACCCGCCTTGATTGCTGCTTTCAACTCATTCTGTGTGTAATTGGTATCAACAGTGAAACCGCCGTCATATTTCTTGTTCTGACAAGACTTATTGACTGCACAACCACTTTCTGCACCAGTTACCCAGTACACAAGTGCTGCTTCTGACCACCCGGCATCTGTTACCCTGTTCTTCACACTGATAACGCCCATATAATCAGCAGACAGGTTATAAATAACCAACTGGAACTTGATACCAAGTTCATCACGCAAACGCTTGTTGAAAGCCACATATAACTTCTTGGTAATATCATCAGTAACCACAACGCCCATAGTGTTGTAAGTGTATGATTCAATTTTATCCAAGTAAGCCTGATGTGCTGTGCCGTCAACCGTGCCGTTTGTACCACCAGTTAAAGGTGTTCCGGCAGTAACAGCAAGATCAGCAGCCTTGAATGTTACATAATCGTTTGCCACAAGATCAGCAGCCTTGGCAACTGTCTGTGTGTCAACCTTGACCGTACCGAAGTAGGTTGTAACATCATACTTGCTTGCATCATCTGCATTTTTCTGAATCACGATCTTCAAATCGTTACCACGAACACCACAATACTTTGCAGTTGCGTATGTGTTCGCTGCCTTATCACCACCGCCGTTCAGACGGTATGCGTATAAGGTCTTTGCACCCATGAACAGATCATTAAGACCAAGCATCTTAGGACTGTCAAAGGCATAACCAAAAAGTTTCAGGCTATTCTTCTGAAAATCTTCATTGGTCACTTCAAAAACTTCCCCTTCAACACCCCAGTCAAGTTCAAGGGGCATTGTTGCAATACCTCTATCAGACAGTGCAGCGGATGCGGATGCAGCCGATACAAAGTTGATATAAGCACCGGGAAGTTCTTTGTTCTGTGATGTAAATGTACCACCACCTAAAGCCATACTATTTCACCTGTCCTTTCATGTATTTTTCAACTAAATTGTCAACGGTTTTCATGGTGTAACTTTTATCTTCATCAAGAAGGGCATCCACCAAGTCCCTTCTGTTTGCAAAACGGGCAGATGCAAGAATCTGTTCCTTGCTGAACATTGGTTCAGTCTGTTCAGACCTTGCAGCAGTTCCCGCTGTTGTCTTTTTTGCTGCCATAATCAACCACCTTCCTTCACATCCGTGCTTGCCGTCATAGTTTCCATTGGTGTCTGATCTTCCGTCTTGACCGTGAAAAAGTCATAATTGACAAAAAAATTCAGAACACCATCAACCACCTGATGATTCATTTTTGAACCCCTGATTGGCTTGGTATCACCGTCTGTTGTGATATACTCCAAACAGTCATACATTCTTTCAGCCACATCAGCACATTCCCGCTGCTTCTTTGCAGACTGTGGGAAATACTGGATGCAGAACTGATTGGTACGTTCATACCGTTTGCCAAGGAAAAGATTGTTGTTTGGGTTCAAGCAAGCAATAAAAAAACAAGGCTCTTTCAAACCTTGCTTGATTTCTTCATTGTGGATTTCATAATCATCCCCAAATTCTTTGTTCAGGGAACAACTGATTGCTTCAACTATTGAATTTATCATTTACCAAGTCCCCCTAAATATTTCTTGATTTTGTTTTCAAGCACCTTTGGGGCAATTTTCTGTAATTCCTGTTCAGATATGGTCATCATAAAGTGACCCTTGACCCATCCTGAATGATTGGCTGTCCTGTGTCCGTACTCAACATAAGATGCGTATTCAACCGGGTTCACAATTTCAATGACATAGGTGTCACCAAAATGGTTCACCGTCAGGCTGTCTGCATACCCTTGTGCTGATGCACGTTTTTCACCAGTCCAACCACGCATTAATGTACCGCCCTTTTTTCCTGAACTTGCTGGGTATTGTCCGACAGGTGTTCTTTTGACCACCATGCGAAGCAATCGGGCAGCAAGTTCTTTTGCACACGATTCCACAAAGTCATCAGGATTTTGCAACTTTCCCAACTGCTGCTGAAAGTCTTTCAGACCTTTGCAGTCAAATCTTCCCATTCTACCCATTTACGCATATTCCTTGAACAGTTCAAGTGTAATTTCCTGATGCGTTGGATATGTGGAAGGGACACCGCTGCGGGTGTAGTCCGTGGTCACATTGTCCTGTGTTACTGTCAGTTTTGACCCCGCTTTGATGGTTACATCCGGGGAAACAAACAACTTTGTGCTTTGTGTGATCGTTGCTGCTGATTCTGACTGAATTGCTGTTTGCAGTTTTTCAAAAGATAATCTGCACGGTTGGTCTTGTAAGACCACAACCTCTGATTCTTCCATAAGTTTTGACTTCTCATTTTTTACCTTTTGCAGTTCTGTTACCGTCAAAGTACCAAAATAGGTTGCTTCAATGGCTTTCCTTGCAGCCTTCTGTGCTGCCTGAATCTGCTTTACCATCTGATACGCCTGAATGAATTAAATTCAGCCTTTCCATAAGATAAAAGATAATTGATGAAAGAAGTCAGTCTTTGTTCAGGGGTCATTGAACCTTCACCAGTTGCAAAAACCGTGTTGGTGTCCCCTGTCTGAATCTGCTTGACAGCATATTCTAAATCAAACCCGGTAAGATCATCAGGTGCAAAGGTTTTCTTGGAAAGAAGAAATTCACCCACCGCCATATCAACGGCAATGTGTTCCAGTCCTTCCGGCACATCATTCCAGTTGATTTCATTCTTGATTGTGCTGCGTACTTTCTCAACGCAAAAGGTCAAGGCAAATTCATCATCTGCCTTGACCTCATAACCGAGTGATTTCAACCGTTCTTTTACTGTATCAACACTGAACATTATATATCACCAGTTACTTTCTGCTTCTGCGACCCTTTGCAGTTGTCTTTTCCACATTAGGTTCACCATCTGCTTTCTGTTCCCCGGTATCAGCTTCAGGAGTTGCAGCACCTTCACCACTGTCACCTTCTAAATCAGGTGTTTCCACATCAGGCTCACCTTCTAAATCAGGTGTTTCAGATTCAACCGGGGGTTCAACCTTGTCTACTTCCCCGGTTACTGTATGACCCATTACTTTTAGTTTTTTAGCAAGGGTTTCATCATTGGTTTCCAAGATTCCCTTTTTGTCAAACTTGCAAAGCGGTCTTTTATTTTCTGCGTCCCAAATCATGTTAGGGGTTTTAGGTTTCTTTGTTACTATAAACATAGACCTTCACTTGTCCTTTCTTATGCAGTTGTCAATCCAGTAATAGCACCATGTAAAAATGCAGGTGCGTGTGCAAGACCAACCTGACCATAAATCTGAATCTTATCAGTTGCACCAGTCTTTGCAAGCGGTTCTTCAAAGAAGTTACCCTTGCCCGGTACAGGCTGAAATACAGGGGCAATGTGTGCAACGTCTGCAAGCAGAATTGCATCTTTCTTCATAAACGGATTCCAACATACACCCATTTTAAAGAAATCAGTTTCGATTTCAGTGATATTGTAACCACCAACATTACGTGTTGCCGGGGTCTGACCCTTGAACTGGTTCATGTAAATATCAGAAATAACCTGTTTCTGATATGCACCGCAAAACAGTACAATGTTGCTGAACACTGCACCATTCTCTGCCATTTCACGATATAACTGATTCAGCAAATCCTTAGTCAATACGTTTGTACCCGCATCAATGGATGTTCCGGCTGAGGAAGTACAAAGTTCTAACATACCACGTGTTTTATTGGATTCAGCAGCGGTTGTTGCTTTCTGATAAGTACCGTTTAAGAACGAATACTCAATATCACGTGCAATCTTGATTAACTTCTGACGAATCTGCCAAGGCTTTTCATCATTAGGGTTTGCAGTCTGACCCGCTGTGTTCAAGCCGGAAAGTCTACCGCTGTTAGACATTTTTGCATAAGTTAAATCAATAGTTTCCTGATGAATCTGCACAACGTTAGTTTCCTGTTCTCTTGCGATTAACTGGGAAGCGGGTGCAGTTGTGGATGCCTGTTCAGAAATGTCAGGCTGACCGGCTTCCGGCAAGTCATACACAACACCAGTTGCAAATTCAAAGTTATCTGTCTGTTTTCCACCGCTAAGACCGCCAATCATAGAAAGAAAAGGGGTCTGCGTAGGATCTGCGGTAAATAAGTCACCCGCATAGTTAGGTAAATTAAAAGTAGTACCCACACCTGTTACCTGTGGCATAATTTTCACCATTTTAACCTTTCTTTGTTATAAAAAATTTGTTGTTTACATCAGCACGATTCCACCGTCATTAAACGCTTCCTGTTTAATTTTGATGACCTCTAACTGATTATTGTTCTTTCTTGCTTCCGCAAGACGTGCTTCATACCCCGCCTGTTTGGAATCAGGAACGGTTGTAGAAGTTCCCGGCTGAAAACCTGTAAAAGTCTGTTTCTGCTGCGTGTTCTTCTGTTCTGTAACATTAAACATAAACTTTGAACCTTCATCTGCCTGTAACTTCTGAATCTGTTCAGCTAATCCCTTGACTGTACCGTCATCAGAAAGTTTTGCATCCGTAAGGTCTAACAGTGCTTTTGCTGCTTTAATGTTCTTTGCACCACCGTCAGTAAGTGCCTTTTCCACCGCCGCATCAATTTTCAACTGAGTCAGTTCCTTTGCATGGGCTTCATCCTTGGCTTTGTTGTCAGCCTGTAATGTTTCAATCTGCTTCTTCAATTCCTCATTGTCCCCGGCGGATGCTTTCAGTGTGTCAATCTGCTTATCTCTATCCTTCACCTGTCTTGACAGGGTTTCATTTTCCGCTTTCAGGTTAGTGATTTCAGCAGCATTACCAGCTTTTGCATTTTCAATGTCATCACCATTGATTTTCATTACCGCATCAATCTGTTCCTTGGTCATTCCCAGTGCTTCAAGTTCTGTTCTTTTCATTTTTAATTTCCTCACTTTCAATTACGTTTTGTACGTGTTCACTCACACATGATTGTTTGGTTGTGTCGGTTTTACGTCTTGGCACACTCGACAATGAAAAAAGACACCCGCTGCCGGATGCCTTTTCTATGTGCTACTTGACCCAGTAGCCGGGAGATAATCAGGATCACCATGCCTTTCTCATTGTGTATGTTTTCATGTGCCTTTTATCCCCCTTTCTGACCTCATATAACCGCCATATAGCAATTATTACAGGTCTATTGATAACTTGTTAAGGTATGAAAAAAGCACGGCTATTTGACCGTGCTTTTTAGTCCCAATGTTCCCCGTCTTTGGGGTATAATTCCAAAATAGCATAAAAGTTTGGAATATCTGCAATCTGCTTTCCATCTTTTAACGCTGTCAACACTCTAATCTTTTCATCCAGTAGTTCATCACTGTCTAAATCAAAAAATTGTATCATTGTAGGTGGGAAATCGACTTCTGAAAACAACTGTCTGACTTTTATGCTTTTTTCAATCAATTCATTTTTCATCATTCCTCACCCGCTTTCTTCAAAAGTTCAATAATAGTCGCATCCAATTCTGCAACCAAATCCGGCTTATCTGCTTTCAGCAGTTCAATCAAATCAGGTCTTGTTATGCTCAATGCTGCGTAATTTGCTATTGTTTCATGCACCCGGCTTTCTTGGCTTCTGTAATAAGATGACCCATGACCATACATGACTGTTCCTTTATCTCTGAATACACCACCTGACAGTGCATCATAAATATCTTCAAGATTTCCTATTCCACCACCCATGATGTTTCTTGCCATATAATCACGTTCATCATTCATGGCTGATACCAGTTTATTGTACTGCTTCTTATAATCAGCAAGTGAACCTTGGAAGGTTTTATCCATCACTGAATTATTCAGTTCAGAAATCAAATTCTGATATTTTGCATTTACTTCATCCAGAACCCTTCTGTACTCTTTTTTATGTTCAGCAAATAGGTCTGCAACTTCATCACTGATTGAATCGGATGTACTTTTGAATACATCCATCAGTGCTGTTCTGCTTGTGCTGAACCAATTACCACTTTTTGACGGGTCTTTTCTACCGTACAAATCCATCAGGTGCATTTCTTCATGCAATGTGGTGTTTACCTGTCCGGCAAGATTTTCACCTTGTAATTTTGGAATAGTCAATTTTACATCAGCCAAATTCCCGGTCAATGTATATGTTGAAGTTGAAACAGCATGATTTTTACCGTGTGATATTTTGAACGGAATACCATTGTTTTCTATGGTTTCCAATTTTGCCATGCTATTATACAGGGCAACCACATTTGCATCTGCACCTTCCAACCCGTTTATATAGTCCATAAGTGCTTGTGTATTTTTCAATTCACCTTTTGCCTTGAAAGCATCCGGGAAATTGTCAATCTTTAATTCTTCCGCAACCTGTTTGATTTCTTCCTTTGCTTTAATTGTATCATCAGGTGATACTTCTTGCAAACCTGACTTATCACCACCGTTGACAAATGACTTTTCCCATTCCTTATATGTCATATTACCCGGTACAAAGTAGGTCTTGCCTGTTTCTTCATCCCTTGCAGCACGTTCATCAACTGCATCAAATTCATCATCAAAATATGGTACTGTGGTGGTTCTGCAATGAACATGAAAAGGTGGGGCGGTTTCCCCAACTTTCCATTCTGACATTTTGAAATGCTTGCCGTCCATACCCCGGCATATATCCGAAGTGTGGGAATCCAGTGTTGCCACAATCTCAAATTGTTCAACATCCAGTTCAGTGAAGCAGTCCTTTTGTGCTGCGGAACTGAAAAAGGCTTCTTCTGTCATTACCAACCGCCCGGCGTTGGTCTTGGAAGTGTTCATCTTCCGGGCAATTTCATCAATGGTTTTCTGTGGGTCTTTCCCCAGTATGATGTTCTGTGTCAATGTCTGATTCAGTTCATTGACCAACTTCTGACGGTTGCCCCATATCCTTTCACTGAAATTCTTACCGTCAACCGCCCAAGGTTTATTGATGACCTTGCTAATCTGCTTATCATCAAGTGTAGAAAAGTCCCAACCAACACCCACACCCTTCTGAATCTCATAGGCTGTGTGATAATAGCCGGACTTGTAAACATCCCGCATTGTGCTGTCAATGGAATCAAGCTGATTTCCAAACATGACCTCAATGCTCTGTTGGGTCTGTAACTTCAAGGCTTCCAATCTGCTGATATGGAATCTTGCAGATGCGTTTTCTAACTGCTTCACCCAAGTACCGTTGATTGCATTTTCCTGACCGTACTGAATGTACTGGTTTACATCCCATTTCAGTTCAGCAAGTTCCTTTGCCGTCAACATACGCTTTGCATCCGCAAGGGTTACCCCGTTATTATCTGCAAAACGCTGATACCATGCAGCAATCTGACCTTCAAGGGTTTTCTGTGCCTGTCGGTACTGTTTTTCAATATCCGCATAGCACTGAACCCCATGTTGGTGTGCTACCTGTTCAAGCAGTTCAAAACGCTTTTGCCAGTATTCAGGATTTGGCATTATTCATCACCGCCTTGTGTCATGTCATCATCAGGGTTGTTTGGGTCTTTGGTTTTATTCATACTAAAAGGGTCATATTGCTTTTCAAGTTCTTCCTGTTCCTTTTGTTTCTGCTTTTCCAAACGTTCCAATTCCACCTGTGGGTCATCCACCCAAGGGTGCTGACCTATGATTGTTTCATTTGACAGAATACCAACGGATTTCTGACAATTATCAATAGCTTCTGATTCATTGATTAAAATATCCCGGTTGAAAACAATGGTCACTTCTTCATTTTCAAAGTTCCCCCGTCCTGTGTTCGCAAGGTGTGCATTCACGAACCAAAGAATATCTTCAAAGGCTGCCTGATATTCTGTTTCTGTATCATTGGCATCAATATCAATGTCAGAATACATTGACTGAATGTTCATCTGATTAGGGTTGCCGGAAAGTCTGTCATCCTTGGCATCATAACCCATTGCATTTTCAATCAAGGCTTTCTTGAAGATTTCCACAATGGTCTTGTAGTTTTCAGCATTGACCTGAATTTCAAGGGTTTCAACCCCGCCCTTTGTATCACCGTCATATCTGACTTTTACTGCACCATAGGTTGCAAGGTTCTTTCTGAACTCACCCAAATTAGTACCGTCATAGTTCTTCAATACCAAAATGGTGTTCCTTGCATCCTCTTGCATATTATTTTCAAAGTCTGACAGCATCACATTGATACCGTCCTGTAAGGACTTGACCTTTTTCAACAGTGGTGTTTCTGAATCGTTGTACTTCAACGGAATCAACGGAATACGTGACCAGTTCAAACCCTTTTGAACACCATCCCCATTCGTCACTGTGACATAATAGGAATCCTGTTCTTTGACTGTCAGGTCAGGAATCAGTGAACTACCGTCCAAAATGAAACGGTGAATACCATCCTTGTCGAATACCTCAACCTTTTCCACAACAACAGGTCTGTTCTTCTCATATCCGGCTACCAAATACAATCTAACTGCACCTTGCAGCTTTGTATGCTCTGCATCTTCCCAAAAAGGAAGGATTTCATAAGCCGGGAACAATCTGAAACACAATTCCCCGGATTCATTGTAATAAGGGTACAACCAAGCAATGCCACCATTATACGCAAATTTGCCACTCCTTTTCAGGGTACGCATGAACTGCTTATTGAACATTTTTTTGAGAAGTTCAACATACTGTTCATTGTCACCTTCTATTGAAAACGGTTGACCGAACAGATAGTTGGTTTTCTGATTTACCAGTTTTGCATACTGGTTATCAATAATCTGATTGTTAGGCAGATTTTCCACAACTTGCAGTTTTCCGTCATCACCTATCATGGTTCTTTTTCTTAACAATATATCATGTTCGTTATCATAGTACAGGTGACCTTTAATCTGCATCTGCCTTTCAGGTGAACTTTTCCAACGCATAATTGACTGTTCAAGAAATTCCTTGTCAGACATATCACCATTGACACCATACAAGATAAAATGCGTAATTCTGTCAATCAGATTCATCATACCGTTCAAGTTCTCACCACCTTTCATTGCATAATAAAATCAAAACCCCTGAAAACACTATGTTTCCAAGGGTATGTGTTACTAATTTGTTTCTAATATCTCAAAAAGTAGTTATACAGGTGTCATAAGCGGTCACCGATTGCAACCGCCCCGGAGTAAGCATTTGACAACCTTTTCCTACCGTCCAAAAAGAAACGGCTGCTGACACCGTGTATTCTACCCGGTAATTGCTTAATCAAAACTAAAGGCATCACCTTTTGCCATCTGTTCAATCGCATAACGCATTGCATCCATCAGGTGGTTGAAATCATCAATAGGGCGGTTCAGTTTCTTGCCCGTCTTGGCATCCTTATCCCACTGATAGTTGCTGATCTCTGTGATGAAATTCACGCAACGGGGATGAATGATAATGTGATAGTCCTGTATGAAGTCAATGCCGTTGTTGATGCTGTCCTTGCCCTTCCTTGCTTTCCTGATTCCTTTCAGACCCAGTTCACGCAAGCGGTCAATGCTCTTTGGTTCGGCTGAATCGGCTGTGATCTTCTCTTTCACATATCCCATCCGCTGAACCTGTTCGGCAATGGCTTCATTACTCATACCCGGCTGATACATTTCATCAAAGACCCAAATGGTCTTGCTTGACTGATCTATCAGACCACAAAACAGTGCTGACGGGTCATTGGTATAACCAAAGTCAAGACCGAATACAGACTTGACCCCGGCAATCTTCTTGACTTCATCAACACTGAACGCCTTTTCTTCCCAATTCTCATAGACAAGACCGTCTACAATACCCCAATCACCAAGACCCGCCACTTTGTAACGCCTTGGGTTTTGCTTCTTCATGGTTTCAAAGACTTTTAAGTCTGCCTTATCCAACCATTCATTGCACTTGTAATTGGTGGTCATTGCAAGGGTTTCATCATCTGTGTTATCAAAAAACCGCTTCTTTATCCAGTGGTGTTCATTCCACGGGTTCAGTGTAAGGGTTATTTGCTTGAACAGTCCTGAACCGTCAGGAACAGCACCACGGATTGATTCATCAAGCATATTGAAATCATCTTCTGAACTGATTTCATACGCTTCTTCAATCCACATCCAACACAAGCAACCAATATCAACGGTTATTGATGTTACTTTCAGGGGGTCATCCAGTCCCCTGAAATAAATCTTTTGACCTGTCGGTTTATAGGTCATTTCAAGTGGTGATTCTTTGATTTCCCAAAAGGCATCAACGCCAAGGCGGTGAATCGCCCACTTCAATTCTGTGAAACAGGAATCTTTCAGGGTTCTGAAAGTCTTTCTGACCACAAGGGTGTTTGCCTGTGGGTACTTCATCATATTGGTGATGTACCAAAGGGCAGTTGTTTTTGATTTCTTGGATGCACGGCTGCCCTTGCATACCCTATATCTACCTTTCCAACGCCAAAAAGTACCGTAACCCTTACCAACCAGTTCAGGCAGCAGCACTTTCTTTTTGCCGGACTTTGTAGCCTTGTAATCTTCCGGGTACAGGATAAACTTCTGATACCCAAAAACATATTGTGAAGATATTCTGTTCTTGACCATAGACGATCACCGCCTAATCTTCAAGGGCATCTTCACCAGTGATAACAATAGGCTGTGTGATATTCACATCAATCTTGTCATTCCACATACCCAAATGCTTACCAAGCAATTCAAGTGCTTTCAGTTTTGGTGAAATCTTCACTTCCCTTTCAACGCTTGACCCGGTTTCTGATTCAGACTGTTTATATTTCACGGATTCAATACAGGCAAGGTCATCATCAGTTGCATTGTCTTTGATTCTTCCGTGACTATCAACAAGGTCTGTCATCTTCACAAAAGCAATGCGGGCAAGTTCTAAAACAACCCTGTCCTGATTGATTCCTGTTCTTTTGCTGCGTTCTGCCATTGCAACACTAATTGCCTGTTGAACCTTGACATTTGCCAACATCCTTGAACCTTGCTGATCTGCTGTTTTTGCCGAATAACCCGCACGAATGGCTGCTTGTGTTGCGTTCAGGTCAATCAGGTATTCTTCAACAAAACGCTGCTGTTTTTCAGTTAATTTTGCCGTTTTTGCCATCAAACAACACCCCTTTCATGTATTTTTGCAATAAAAAATCCCTGAAATGTAATGTTTCAGGGTGCAAATATCGGCAGTAAAAAATAAATTGCAGATAATTCTTATGAATTATCTGCAACCCAGTTTTTGCAAGTTTATCATAATTGTCTTGTACCTGTTTGTCAATCATCAGATTATAACCGATTATATCAGATATGTAAGGTTTTTATATGTTTCTTCAAACGCTGCAAGTGCCTTGTTGTGCAGTTCAACCGTGTAATTATAAGACTTTTTCATTTCTTTGGATGCCTGTTTCACTGTCTTGTACTGAACATACACTTTATACAACACCTGAACATAATTTTTATCACGCAAACCTCTGATTTCTTTGATGATCTGTTCTTTAGCATCTGCAAAACTGTCAATTTCTGCATTGATTTTATCATTGAAAGCAACATAATTTGTTACCTGTTTGCAAAGTGTATCACCTGACGGACTTGTCTGCACTCTATCCTTGGAATAATCTATTGCCCCTGTACTGCAAGCATTGATTTTCATTTCTTCAAGGCGTTCTAAATCCTGATTGATATAAATATCAAATTCCTGTATCTGCTCTAAGTACCGTCGTGCGGTCAACTTTTTATTATTCATCACTTTCACCTGTCCTTTCCTTGGTATCGGTTGGGTAACTGTTGAAAATTGGCAAAAAATACCTTGAAAGCCTTGTAAATACTGACGGTAACGGTTGGTAACGGTAACGGTTAAACCCTTATACTCTATATTTTTACTTTTTATAAATACATAAAAAAATACTTATATAAAAATAATAAGAAAATTACATTTAACCGTTACTACCGTTACAAACCGCATAAATAAAGACTTTCAACCGTTACCGTGAACCGTTACCAACAGTTACCAACCGCAACTACTGCATAAAATCATACGGTGTATCATTCACCTTTATATAAATCACATCAGCAACAACCATCTGACCAAACTGCTGACCCACTGCAAACTTAGGAACAGCAATCACGGCAACCCCGGCAGTATGCACCCCATACAACAACTGTGATATGTATTGGTGTGCAAGTTCATAAAGTTCTGTACCAATCACCTGATCTTCAAATTCTTTTTCCACCAACGGGAAAATATCATCATTCATTGATACACTACCATTTTGTTCCAATAATTCCAAAATCTTATTTTCCATAATTTCTTAACCTCACCTTTCTATCTTGCCTGTCTTTCATTCTCTGAACCTTTTTGTTGGAACTCATTACTTCCAGTTCCCAAGGTTTCATTTGTGGAAACCATGTCCACCTATCAAATGTACCTGTAAATATTTCATTCATCTGTAAACCCTTCCTGTCTTGGTATCTTTCACCTGAACACGTTCAGTCAGTTCAAACCCCGCACCTTTGATGATGTACTTCAAAACCTTAATCAGATCATAGGCACGTTTGTCTGCTGCTTCACATTCAACCTGTTCACGTTCTTCTTTTGCTACTCTACCAACGGCAATAGTTGCCGTTGGGTCTGCATATCCTTCCTGATTTCTTCCACCTTTCACTAATTGATACCTTCCTTTCTGCTATGAAACAAATATCTTACAATTTTTATTGTTCACTTTTTTCTGAATTACTCTGAACCCAAGCCTTTTATTGATCTGCTTACTGAATACAATATTTGACATTGGCTGCATTGCATTGTCTGCACAAAAAACTTGATACCGCCTATACACATCAGCGGTTGGTTCATTTTCTATCATGTCAACCCCGGTGTCATTGATAAATGCAAGGATAGGGTTGTTTTCCTGTTCATATTCATCCAACTGATTCTGAACCTTATCTGACTTACTGAATCCATTATTGATGACCACCCTTTTTAGTCCTTCCACACCAAGCCTGATAAGATATTCAATGCTATCCTGTTGTGTCAACTCATACTTGATGAATGGTCTATAATCAGGGTCATCCTTGCTGAACGTGGCATTGAACGGGATAATAACCAAACGCCTAAGTACCGCCCCGGTCTTGTCCTTCATACGGGGAATATCATTGGCACTAAACAGTAACTTGATGAACGGGTTGAACTCAAACGGGTCTTGTCCTTTACGCTCTGCCTTGATGCGGTTACCTGTTACTATTTTCTTAAACACACTGACCTGTGAACCTTGAAGGAAGTCATCACCAATATCATCACCAATGTTTGCCAGTTTACCGAACATCATTGAAGTATTGAACCTGTCCCCCAGTTCTTTCAGGTCAAGTGCTGAAATGTTCCGATCACCAAGGATTGCTTTGACACAATCCAAAAATGTACTTTTACCGTTGGACTTGTCACCTGTCAGGATGAACGCCTTGCCTAACTCATTTCTTCTGTAAAAGCAGTAACCAATACATTCTTCCAACAACGCCCTGATTGCTGCATCACCACACGCTAACTTGTTCAGTGTACTGTCTGCCAGTTCAGAATAGGCATCCGGCTTGTAGTCCCAAGGAATCTTGTTAGTAATAACAATGTCCGTGCTGAATGGTTTCAGTTCCCCGGTCACAAGGTCATATATACCATTGTTGAAAGCAATCAGGTTTGCATCCGACTGTTCTTTTTCATCAACGATCAGTTCCATGTAGTCAAGAACTTCCCGGCGTTGCATCTTTTTCAGGTTTGGGATGTGCTGAATCATGTTTGATTCAATTTCTTTGTACCCATTGGAATACACACCGTCTTTGTATATATGCAACTGTCCGTTGATTTTGATAACGTGTGCCGTGTTCTTCATAAACACTGCAAACTTGTCAAACAGGAATGTACTGCCAAGGAAAAAAACGGGTTTCTGAAAAGCATCATCACGCAAGATCACTTCCAGTTCATCATCTGACAGCGGTTGTTTCAGAACAAACTTGTTCAGGATGCGGATGCACTCACGGGTTTCTTCAACCGTGAAATCATTTGCAGTCAGAGTCAGGATGTAATTGAAAAGTGCCTGATTCCTTCCGTCCCCGGCATCCATATCAACAAAGTCTGCGGTTGCCTTGACTGGGAACAACCACTTGGGAACTTCCTGATACTTTCCACCTTCTTCAATGTCCCATTCACAAAACCTTTCTTCACCGTCAATCTTGATAACCTCATAGGATAGCTTACTGCCGACTTTTATATCAGCAGTAAGACCAACCGCCAACTGAACGTGTGTCCTGTTCCTTGCAATAGTATGATTCTTGAAAAGAAAGTGTTTTCCCCTACTGGTACAAAGGACTTTACAGTCAAGTTGCAGTTCTTCCACAATGTTCATCAGAATTTCAGATTGGTCAGAATCATCAATGTCAATAAGGATGGTGTCATCAGCCAAAACCCCGCCGAACCCGTTCAGGTTTTTCACTTCATCATAGGTTTTCCATGTGGTTCTGTTTTTCAGTTTTTCAATGCTTGCCTTGCCTTTGGTTTCAACATAACCTTTGTAAAGCATCTTTTATCACCTACCTTATGTGATGTTTTCTAACACCTTTTTATAAAAATCCTTATTCCTGATGTTACGGTCAAAAGACTGCTGCCTTGATCGCAACAAAAATTTCAACTCTTTCAGTTCTTTCTTCTGTTCCTTCAATGTGTTTCTTGGTTCTTTCAGGCGTTCCCTGTACTTTTTTACATCAGCATTGCGATCCTTCCAAACTTTTGTGTTCTTCCTGTGTGAATCCCGGAGAAGCTGCGAATTTTTAACACCTGTCTGAATCTGTGAAATACAGTGCTTTGTCTGCATGATCTGCTGTTCTGCATACTTGACCTTTTGCGTGTACCCTTCAATGTAAATACTGTGTTCCTTCTGAACCTGTTCAAACTGTTCAGTCTGTTCCTGAACAAATTCTTTAATCTGCTGTTCACATTCCGGGTTGAAACTGCTTCTGATAAGTTTCAGCAGTTTCCTGACTTTGGTAATGCTGCGGATATTCAAAAATTCTTCAAGATGAACCATCATTGAACCATTTTCATATCTGATTTCTAAATCCATAAAAACCTTCCTTCCCGGTGTTACGCTACAACACCAAATTGTTTCAAGCGTTTCTTTGCTAAATCTATGTACCACTGCCTATCAAGTTCAGGCGGTGTTTTTACCCCAACAACTGAATCATTGAAAATGAAACAGTGGTCAGGTGTATTACCGAATTTCTCACCCTTGGTTTTCACCTGTTTACGTTTCAGCAATCTGCCGTCCTTCTGATCGTTAGATGCAAACACTCTGTATGACTTATATGTGTATTTGTCCTTGTCAGGGTATTCATACACCGTCTTGATTGTTCTTTTGCCTATATGACTGACAAGCGGGGTGCAATGCTCATGTTCAACCCAATCATACTTGTCTGATAACTTGACGATCTTCTGAAACATAATCAGGTCATCACACTGATTGATGGTCTGTTCAACCGGGGTTTTCTTAACCATGTAGTCAACCAGTGCTTTATTCAGGATTGGCAGATCATTGTCAACCGCTGAAAGTTCCTTCACATAAGCACCGATTCTTTCAACACCGCCGTCAATACCAACCCAAAGGTAATTGTTCACATCCTTCTGATAGATTTCACTGATGTTATCCAGTTCAAGAAGAATTGAACACTGATCTGTTGAACAACGCTGTTCCCACTCCCAACAAATATCATCAACCATTTCAAAGGCTTCATCTGTGTCAGGAATCCAAATAATAAGACCGTCCGTGTTGGACTGAATCAGTTCAAATCCCGGTACAACTTCAAGGTGTTCAATCAGGTCAAGCAACATCAACTGACCGTTGATGCACATACAGTTATTGTTTCTTGGGTCATACGCTGCATTGGTTTCATCCTTCATTGCACCTGACAAGGCGTTCAGCATCTTCTTATATGGCAACTGTGCTTTCTTCCACCGCTTGACTTCTTTCTTGTTTCCGGCGTTTTTTGCAGCAATCTGTTTTTCCTTCATGGCTTTTCGTGTGTTATACACCAACGGGTAATTGTCATTGGTTGCTGCCCTTGTAACCAGTCCCCAAGCAATCAGCATTGAAGGATAGTAATTGTTTACATCAACGTGCAGCAGTTGCCCGGTCTTGTGAATTGGTGTGGCTGTTGCCCCATGAACACCACCAAAACCGAATGAATGAGGAATACCCGCAACCACGGTTTCAAGACCCTGTTCTTTGTACCAAGTCCGTTTTGAGTATTTATCCATGTGTGCCAAGTCCATTGACAAGGCTTCCTGTCTTTTCTGTTCAAACCATTCCTGAACATATTTGTATTTGTTCAATCGCAAGCACGGCAAGAAGTAAAAATCAAATTCATCATCAAATGATCTGCGTGTGCATCCAAGCACTTTTGCAGTGATTCTTGCTTCACTGTCCCCTATGTCTGACAGGTTCACAATGTCCGGGAACGCCTGAACAATACCGTGCATTGCATTAAATTCATCTATCTTTTCAAGGAATACTTTGATTGTTTCTTCCACATCATGCCGACAGTAAAACACTGTCATTTCAAGTTCTTCCTTGGTCAATTTCCTGTTTATTCTAAAATCAACATCCGTTTCCTTGATGTTACTTCCAAGAAAACCTTCCAGTGTTTTCAAACCAACCGGGGGGTTCGGCATAACATCATAGTTAATCATTGGAACTTTGTTGAACGCTGATGAAAATTGCCACCCTTCCTTTTTTTCAACAATTATCCAGTCATTGATTCTTTTGGGATTCATTCCCAACAGAATACCTTTCATAATGTACTGGTCATAGTGACGGTTGTTATAACCTACCCATATATCCTTGCTATTCGCTTCATATAAGGCTTTTAATTCATCAGGGTTATTGATTATCACATATTCTTTTTTCTTGGTCACATCAATGAAAACGGCAAGCCAATCTTCCTTGAAAACCTCAAAGTCATAAAATATCACTACATTCACCCTTTCTGAAAATAGCGGTGGAAGGTGTGACCCCGCCACCGCCTGATAATTCCATTTTGTAGATATTTTATCTACTTTTCAAGTAAAAAATTTTAGCAGGCATAAACTTCCTTAATTGTGATAGGGTTGAAAGCATCAGCCTTGTAATCAACCTCAACTTCAATCTCGCCCTGAATGGACTGGAACACATCAAGAATCTGATCTGCAAAGTCTGCATAGTTCACAAATGTGACAGGTTCTTCATCTTCTGCGATCAGATGATTTACCCATGTGCAAACACTCTTGATTGCCTGTCCGTCAGTCCATTTAGGGGAACTGTTGCCGGAAATAGTGCGGTTGAAGAAGATCATGCGGTTCTGCTGTTCACCTTCCTTAATTTTTGCCTGAACCGCAAACATCAGCTTATCCTGTGCCTTTGTCAGCTTAATTTCCATCTTCTCAATACCAATGATATATGTACCGTCCGGCACATCAGCAAAATCATTGTCAGGTGCGTTCTGCACCTCGTTCTGTAACTCCTGTAAATCAATCTTGTCATCAAATGCACTAAAATCAATAGCCATAATATTTCACCTTTTACCTTTCTTATTTGCTTAATACTAACTTTAACAACTCAAACGCCTGAACTTCATTGAATCCGGCTGCAACATAGGAATCATAGATTTTCTTTGCAGCTTTTGCACCATCTTCCGGTGCAGTGTTCTGTTTGGATGTTTTCGGGTTCGGCTTCTTCATTCCACGATTGCCCGCCGGGTTCATCCCTTCTGCAATCGCTGATGCAAGGATTGCACCAAACAGGTCATCAGGTAAACCAAAAGGATTGTTCATGTTCTAATACCTCACTTTCTTAGCGTGTTTTTCTTACTCTGCGGGTTCTTCCACCAGTAGGCTGTTCATCTACTGCCGGGGTTTCATCCGCTGTTGTATCTGCATCAGGTTTTGCCTGTTCTGCACTTCTTCTTCTTGTTCTTCTGCCCTTTTCAGGTGGGTTCATTGCCCCGTCAATAGGATTTTCAGGCTGTGGGTTGCCCGCCTGTGCCAAACGCTTCACACCTTCACCAAATTCTTCCTTGCTGATGACCTTCATTACTTCCACACCGTCAACAATAAGGTCAACTTTGTCACCTTTGTGTTTCATCACATAGTTGTCATTAGCCGGAACATAGAAGTAAGTATCTGCATCCAGTACAACACTTTCAGAATCAGTGTTTGTTGTACCGTCCTGTTCTGCTGCCTTTCTTTCCTTGCGTGTTCTTCTTGGCGGTGTTTCAAGTTCCGGCATAGGTACTGAATCAGCAGCTTCACACGCTTCATCAAACGGGATTTCTTCACGCCCATCAGCAACCGCATCAATAGCCTTGTCACGCTCTGCCATGTAATCAGCCATTTTCTGATTATTTTCTTCCACAACTTCATCATGTGTCTTGCGGGCGGTTCTTCCCTTCTTAGGCTCTGAATCCTCTGTTGTAGGTGGTGTTGCTGTGGTTGTGGTCTTGGCTGCCTTACTACCTCTTGCCCGTCTACCGTTTGTATCAGGCTTTTCAATGTCGGATGCAGCCTGTGCATCTGCCTGACCCATTTCAGCATCAGATTTGTATTTACCGACTTCATAGAAGTTGCGGATTTTATCAGCAACATAATTCAGATCATTGTCAATGGCATACGCTGGGAACATTCCCATAGGTGACTTTACGGTGTCCTTACCGTTGTTCTGTGTGCAGAAGTAATAATTTCCTTCACTGACCATTGTTCTAAGAACGATTGTGAAAAGTCCTTCAACGGTGATCTTCTCACGAAGTAATTTTCCAATCAGCTTGATTGTAGTAACACCATTGTCAAGGGTTTCTGTGTGGGTCATATAAGCAACCACCACATCATCAGGAAGTTCCTTGCAGACTTCAATGATTTCAAAATAATTTGCACCGAAGTCATTCCACTTATCCCAACCGTTTTCCTTGATACGGTTCATGTACGGAACTGAAAGAATATACTGGAAGTCATCAACAACAATCAGCTTCTTCCCGGCTGCTGCCTGTTCCTTCATAAACTTGCAAATCTTGCGTGATTCAACATCACTGTTCAGCATTGTGAACTTACCCTTGAACGGTAACGGTTTACCAACCGGGTTCACAACTGCCGTTGTTGCCGGGTCACAATTTCTCATACTGGTACTTTTTCCTGTACCTGATTCACCCATAATCAAAAGCATCTGTGCCATAGTTTTATTCCTCACTTTCATAAATTTTCAAAGTATGGTCAATCTTAATAGGTTGACCACCAATGAATTTCTGTTTCATTGTGTTATCTTCAATGCTGATAATTAACACACAATTATTCAACTGAAAGACAACTTCATCACCTTCTTCAAATTTGGCATCTTCACCGAATTTTTCTTTGAAGGCTGTAATTGCAAGTTCTATTGCCTTTGAAATATCTTCCATTATTCATCACCACCTTCATCAGTGCTACCTTCTGTGATACGGCTTGACCATAAATCAGCATAGTGCAGAATCAAGTACAGTGCCGTTTCATTCCCTTTGACACCATAGTTTGCTGATTCATACAGACCATCATGGTATCTGATAGCAAATTCTTCTTCTTCCGTCAGGTCAATGAAAAGGGTTGCTAACTTGATGCTGCGGGTTGCGTGGTCAAGTGGTAACAGTTCCGGGTTACGCTTGAACGGCTTGCTTTCTGACTGCTTATACTTCTGTTCCGGCTCTGCCTTGGTAGGTTTACCGTCCTTAATCATGTTAGGCACATACATTTGCTTACCAAAGTCCCCGCACTTACCAAGGTCATGCAGTGCAGCAGCAATGATGACTGAATCACGGATTTCTTCATACTTGACTTTGCCAAGAAGTGCATAACCAATATTTTCTGCTGCCATCATTACATTTCTACTATGGTGAACAAGTCCGAACTGACAAGCAAGATGATTTCCACCACTGCAAGGTGCTTCAAAGAATCCGATCTGTTCCATGTAATCAATCAGATCTTCCATTCCCTCACGCTTGGTTGAAAGTAAGTGGTCAACCACATACTTCTTATTGTCAAGTTCCTTCTTGTTGTCCTCTGTCATCTGTTCAACTGTGTCCTTAACCTGTTCAGTTGTTTCCTGTGTTACTTCTGCGGTATTCTCAACCGCTGCATCTGCTTTCTTTTTTGCTGCCATGCTCTTTCACTCCTTTAATTATTTTTTTATGTGATTCCATTCTTTCAGGAATGGATAGACACCATATAAATTGACTGGTAATTCTCCAAGTTCAAGGTGTTCAATGAATCCCTTGAATTGGTCATAGTCCTTTGGGTATAACAGGATGCCGACACCGCCCGCCTTTTCAATCTGTCTAAGGTTGTATAACTGCAAGTCTGACGGTCTGCCCTTTGGTGCTTTCAGTTCGATTCCTAAAAACCACCCGTTGAAGCAAACCAACAGGTCAGGAACACCGCTTTTTGTATAAGCAGCACCACCCCAGTATTTCAGCACCCAAGCACCCTTGTCCTTCAGGAACTTCTTGACCTTATTTTCAAAGTTTTTTTCTTGTGCCATGATTGACCTTCCTTCCCTTGCGTTTACATAGTCCAGTGTCCCAAGCGTGTTGAATATTTTCAGCCTGTGTAACCCATTCAAGTTGTGATGCTCTGCAATCGTGCTTTTTACCCCGCTTGTGGTTCACAATGTTTTTTGTTTCAGGATCAGGGTTTGGAACGTGTGCAACTGCAACTAATATGTGAAGTCTGCAATTTTCACCGTCCAATTTCACCCGCAAATAACCACTTCCATCATCATACGGTGCAAGTATGTTACCTGTTCGGAGGTTTCTGATCTGTCCCATTCTGCTGACCTCATAATTTGGATGACCATCAACAACTTCCCATTTCTTACCCAAATCAATCACCGCCCAACTGTTCATTGAACTGCATCTGATAGTTCAGAATCTTTTCTGTGTAGTCTGTGGAATAAATGCCTTTTTCCCATAACCGGGCAGCACCATCTTCACCCATGTTGTACGCCATCAGTACCATGTTGGTATCTTGATACCGTTCATATAACTTTCTAAGTACGAACACACCCGCCCTGATGTTTTGGTATGGGTCTGTGAAATCCGTAACCCCAATGGTATCAGTCAACCACTGGTGATTCATTTCATTGATCTGCATATAACCATAATCATGTGTTGCACTGACAACTGACGGGTCAAAACTGCTTTCATTCTGTATCAGTGCCATGACAAGGGTAAAATCAAGGTTGTACCCGGCACAAAGATAATATGTAAATTCCTGTTGTTCTTCCGGCATCTTGCAGTCAAGCGGTGTGAAGTTCAAGTCACCCACACACCAGTCAAGGGAAATTTCCTGTGTGAAAGTTCTGTCATCATACGCCCCATATACAAGGGTTTCTGTGCTTGACCGTTCAAGTCTGCGTTCTGTTGATTTCTCTTTGTCCTTTGCGGTTATATGAGTTTTCAGGGCATATCCTGACACATTACCAATCACCAAACCAATACCAAGTGCAGCGCCAATCAGAATCAAGACCCTTTTGACCATTGCCGACTTTCTCATGCTCTTTGAATAGTTCAATGTTCATCACCTCTTTCCATAATCTTCAAATAAATGATTCCGGGAATTATCAGAATCACACCAATGAACGCCATGATTTCAAATATCCAGTTAAGTATCTTTGAAAAGTTCATCTGTCAATTCCTTCCCTTCTTTTAATGCTGCAAGGTTATTTTCTTCAACTGTACCTTTCACCAATAAGTAATAGTAAAAGCACGGTTTGGCTTGTCCTATGCGGTGAATACGCTTCTTTGACTGCTCCCACAAATCACATGACCCTTTGCCAAGTGGCAGTGTGTAATATATGATTTTGTTTGCTTTCTGATAGTTACCACCCATTGCACCCGCCTGATACTGAATGAATGTGATTGAATCATCTGCATTTTCGTATGCTGTTAGGTCTTTCTTCTGACCGTTCACAACTGAATAAGGTCTGTTCAGATCATTCAGCACCCGTTGCATTGCATCCAGTTCAGCAGTGAAGTTGTAAAACACAATCAGTCTATCTTCTGTTGATTCAACCAAGTCCCGCAAACCTTGCAATTTTTCCTTGTGATATTGCCCGCATAACTGCCGGGCATATAACATTTTTGTCAGGCTGTTATCACCGACCAGTTCGACACACGGGTTTTCATTCTCACTGTCTGAATCATCAAACTTGCAGTAATTCAGCGTATCAAACAACAGGTAACTGTTCTTGGTAAAATACTTATACGCCTGTGTGGACTTAAAGAATATTTTCTGTTCAGTCTGTTCAGGAAGTTCAAGGACTTCACTTGTTTTCATAAAGATGCAACCATAACTTGCAAGTTTCTTTTTCAGATGTTCCGTGTGCTTGTACCCGGTGAGAACCTCACGCTTGAATCCGTCCTCGTTCTCAACCCATTCTGTCACAACATAACTGTTGTAAAAGGCTTTCTTTGTGATGTTCCACCCCAACAACTGCACCTGTGACCACAACCTTTCATATTTCCCGGCTGTCGGTGTTCCTGATAACAAAATCACGCTTTCAGGTTTCATTTTCAGAATGAATTTTGAACGCTTGGCGGTTTCATTTGTGATAAGACTTGATTCATCAAGCATCATGGTAAAACCCTGTAATTTCAGTAACCAATCCCGCCGGAACGCTGTTTCATAATTGATGACACCAATAATCTGAATATCCATTTTGTATAATTCCTTAGTGTCAACCAGTGTCCTGAAATTGATTGCTTCACTTTTCTTGGTCAGGTTCATCACACGGTCACTTGGGTAATATTCTTTGAAGTGCTGAATCCAGTCATCTATCTTGGATTTCTGACAGATGACCACATTCACCACATTGTTCAGCAAATACATTTTTTCAGCACCCACAAAGGTCTTACCCAGTCCCATATCAAGATAATAAGCACAACGGTTGAACTGTTCAGTTCTGTTCAGTGCATCTTCCTGATGGGGCATAAAGTGCAGATCATTCATCTACCCTGACACCCGTACACTGGAAGAATATTTCAGCATCAAAGTTTGGTATTGCCTTGATGATTTCCTTTCTGCGGTCTGACAGGCTGCCCCACCACAACTGACCACATTCAGATTCATCAAGCACTTTGAGATAACCGCCCGTTGTTTCATAGGTTGGATGTGCTGCCTTTTCTTCATCAGTCATATTTTCTTCATATACCCATTCAACAACATCCTTTGGTATCTGATTCAGTAAATATCTTGCATCTGAACCCAACCATTCACTGTAAGTCATATCTGACGGTTTATTGAACAGCATGATCTTCTGTTCTTCTGTATTAAAACAACCAGTATTGAAAGAAGATTTGTTCCAGTCCCCGGTGTTCCAGTCCCCGGTGTTCCAGTCCCCGGTGTTCCAGTCCCCGGTGTTCCAGTCCCCGGTGTTCCAGTCCCCGGTGTTCCTGTTCCCGGTGTTCCAGTCCCCGGTGTTCCAGTCCCCGGTGTTCCAGTCCCCGGTGTTCCAGTCCCCGGTGTTCCAGTCCCCGGTGTTCCAGTCCCCGGTGTTCCAGTCCCCGGTGTTCCTGTTCCCGGTGTTCC